>Ga0187870_1000109_pt1 | contig 108120 bp, 117 predicted proteins | sample June2016WEW_13_1_3_FD_132974 | JGI IMG/M metagenome (GOLD analysis project Ga0187870, IMG submission 132974) | Peatland microbial communities from SPRUCE experiment site at the Marcell Experimental Forest, Minnesota, USA - June2016WEW_13_150 | ecosystem: Environmental > Terrestrial > Soil >...
CGGCCTGCCTCTCGCGCTTCGGTTGCGGCCCAAATTCGTCGCGCCCGCTCGTTCAGCGCAGGGGCCAGGGATTTGTACTTTGCTCTGAGACGTTTCTCATCCACACGCTGAACATATACTAATGAAAGCAATTCGTCCAGTTATTTCCTGACAATCCCTTAGAGTCCCCATAGCGATCTCTTTGTGATTCGGAACGGTGACACGGCGAAAGGGAGGCAAATGTTGGCGCAGGATCATGTGGCTTCCGGTCTGGTGATCGAGCTCGTATCCAACCTTCTGGAGAGCAGCAACCAGCGACTTCCCCGAAACACGGGGTAGTCTGCTCAGACGTTCACCTCGACAATTTCCTCGCTGATCGAAGGAGGAATGGGATCCCCATGCTTTTTCAGGCTCTCCAAGTATCCTTTGATGGCATCCTGGATATTCTCTAGAGCTAGTTCTCTGGTCCTGCCCTGAGAGATGCATCCCGGAAGGCTGGGACATTCCGCGACAAACTCGCCATCCTCGTCTTCAGTAATAAGAATTCTGTAGCGCAAAAGCTTCTCCCGTCTTTCTTCCAACAGCATACGCTCCTCCACCGACGCCGTCAAGAAACCGCCTCACCCCGTCTGGAAAGATGCAACGCCCGCACAGTCAGAATTCACACACGTTAGTACGGCCAACACTGGCCTGACGCTTGAAATCATCCTGGGAAGAACTGCGATTCGGAGCGCTTTCGGGAAGAAGAAGCCCTACATCTCGGCTGGTTTCTAGAGCGGAGGGCGCTTCTTTCCATATTGAAGCTAGTACGGTCTCCGCACCGCACGGGTGAAGACTTCTGTGTCCCTCGATAGTTATGTTTGACAATAGTATCGTCCTATGATAGTATTCAAATATGATTCGTTCCTTTGGAACGAAGGATGCGAGTGGTATATGGAACGGTTTCCAAGTGCGGCGGTACCCAAGAGAGCTGCAAGTCCTTGCCAGGCGGAAGCTGCGAATGCTCAACAATGCATCCCAGCTGACAGACCTGATGATACCCCCTGGGAATCGCCTGGAAGCCTTAAAGGGAGACCGAAAAGGACAGCACAGCATCCGGGTGAATGATCAGGTCCGTATCTATTTTGTCTGGAAGGATGGTGATTGTTATGAGGTCGAGATCATCGACTATCACTCATAGGCGAGTGAACGCGGCGCGACTTCCGAACGTACATCCGGGGGAAGTCCTTCTCGAAGAGTTTCTCAAGCCGATGGGTATCAGTGCCTATAGACTGGCCAAAGAAACTGCGCTGTCGCAGACGCGCGTCTCCGAAATCATCCGTGGGAAGAGAAGCATCACTGCGGAAACTGCGCTGCGCCTCTCCAGGTACTTTGGCAATTCAGCAGAGTTCTGGCTCGGCCTGCAGAATGACTACGACCTTGAAGAGAGCAGGATTGGCTTGAGGAAAGAGCTGGAATCGATAAGAACCTTGTCTGACCCCGGAGCAGCAAACAGCTAAGGGCGGTCACCCACAACGATTACCAGGACGATGATCCTGACGATCATGACCATCATGAACATGACGACGATGAGGATGATAGCGATGATGACTACAGTAGCGTGTTGAAAGCAGGATTGGTCAGTCCTGCATGAGTCGCATCTTCGAATAGAGCGGTTCGAGCCTCGTCTTGATGATGTCAAGGATCGACGAGAGCGCGAGGTCTCCCAGCTTTGAGCGGCGAGTGAAGCCTTTCCAGAGCAGCTCGGTCCTCTCTGAATCCGCCAACTCGCGGGAGAAGACAGCTGGGCCCTCCGGCATGTCAGTTCTCCTTCGCACAAAAGTGGCGCGGAGTGCAGATAGAATTTCCTGATCAGACAGCGGTACATGCTCCAAAATGAACCACAGGTCGTATAGGTCCTTCATCCTACGGGAAGGCTCGGTACAGTCCGGAATACGATCCAGGTTGACATCGGCTTTGAGTATGAGCTTTGTTGCGTACGCAGATCCCGCGATCCGCACCAAGAGTCCTTCCTGCATGTAGAGAATGCTTGCATATTGGAAGGTGATACCCCGTTCTTTCGCCTTCTGCGTGAGCCGAGCGCGAATGGACGCCTCGACATTCTTCATACGAGAATCTCCAGTGCCTGGCGAACCGGACCTGAGATGCGGAGCTGCTGGGAATAGTCGAGAAGCTTGGGAATGTTCCGGGATCGGCGCCTGACATATTCGCGCAGAGCAGTGGCCGCGACATCTGTACCGAGGCGCCGTCGAAAGCGAAAGAGATCACAAATTGTTCTTTCTACGTCATAGACGCGGAGGTACCCGCCCTTGCCTGCCCGTTCTACGAGCCCCAGGCTGAAGAAACGGCTTGAGAAGTGATGAACCCGTATAGGAGGGAAATCAGGAATCCGAACCTTCCGACCGGACTTGACCGCGAGGTAGATCTCCGGTGGCTCCCATGTACCGAGCTCATGATACGAAAGCGCTGACCCAAGGCAAAGCACGGAACCAGGAACGGCGAGCAGAGCCTCCACGCGTTCGTCTCTGGTCTTGTTTTCTGGGAGAGCGTAGAGCCCGCGCCTCAGGCGCACAACCCGGCCACCCCGCTCCATTGCTGGCAGGACTGAGGGGTGAATGCCGGCGGCGCGGAGGTCCTTGGACCTGGCGTAGCCGCCTTGTCTCTTGATAATAGAAGCAGCCCGATTCCACACTTGCATGTTTATAGCTATCTTTGAACAAATATACCATACATCACTCTTAAGTATAGTACTTTTGTTCACATTCGCAAACAGCGCCCCGGATAGTCTGCCCACGCTCTGTGAGCTAAAACACGTTCGATTCAGCTTTCTTGCTTCAATCAGGCAGGCAAAGAACGGCAACCCCCTGCCCTCGGGCTGCTTCTAGTCTAGTCCCCCTCCCCCATAGCCGCGAACTCGAGCAGGTTCATCACCACCGGCGTATCCTCCGCTTTGGATTTGGGCGTGCCCCGCCCGAGGAGTCAGGCAGCGATCTACGTGGCAATTCCCCCGTCAGCCTCGGGCGGGTCGCGTGCTCCGCTGCAAGTCCTCGGGCGGAGCCCCGGCCTCCGCACCGCTACCCTCGGCGGCCCGCCGCTAGCGCCGCTCGCAACCGCGCCCTGCGGGCTTTCCGCTTCGCCCGCTCACGCTTACGATACATGTCGTGGCCAGGCCGCATTTGTGAGTTGACGGCGACCGAATCCCTGACGCCGGGCCACCGTGTGGGCAATGTTTAGGAAGCTTGACTCTCTTCTACCCGGAGGAGTACGGCTCCTGGAGTTGCTTCAAGAGGATGTCCAGCTCGTGTCGAGGCAGACGAGGGTTGATCACCTTCAATCGCTCCAACCCCGCCCGGACATGGCCTCTGGAAGCTAGTCCGCTTTCTGCAAGCCTCCGAAGCAACCACAACGTCCCATGACATTCGAGGTTCACCTTCAAGGCGTAGCGTCGGACATGAGAGTCGTTTGTCAGTATGGTCGCCCGGTTCATTTGGCCCAGGATCAATACAGCGCAATCCGGGATTGAAAGGGCCCTCAACTCCGACGAAAGGTCTGCGATCATCGCGATTTGCTCGGCGTTCGCCTGAAGGACGGTCAGTTCGCCTCGACTCACCAGCAACTCGATGACGGCAATCTGCGCCGGCCTCGTCACCTCGTTCAGCACGATGTCAGGGACGACGAGCTCAATGGGCAGTCTCGTCGCTTGCTCCAGGAGTCCGACGTCGACAAGATCGACGAGAATATTGGCGTCACTTATCGCGAGCTGCATCCGCCCCGCTCAACCGATGTCGCAGATCGTCCAGGCTGAGCATGGAAAGAGAAGCAGCCTTGCTGAGGCTGATTGCATCCTCGGCGATTGCCCGAAAGAGAAGCCGTTCAAACCGCAGGGGGCGCTCCGTCCCCGGAAACTCGCCGGGCTCATTTTTCCTCCATCCGCGAGTTCCGAAATCACGGAGCACCGCCCCGTAGCCGGCGTCGGAGAGCAATCCAAGAAGGTGAGACCGGTACAGGATTGCCTGCATCGATATCCCGTACTTTTCCTTGATCTGGAGCAACTCAGGAGGCGTGATTACGCGCCGAGCGCTCTCGGCAAGCTCCGATCGCAGAGCGGCCGCAGGCAGAAGAAACTCCGAAGCGAACAGCTGGCAGTGCCTCTCATCATCCTTGTCATCACGGTGGCCGTCCGCCCAGAACAGGATGTGGGCAAGCTCATGGAGCATGGTGAAGCGAAGCCGGTCTTTGGGGCGTCGCTCATCAATGGCAATGAAAGGCTCATCCCCGCGAAAACCCGACAACCCGTCAAAGTCCTTGAAGCCGCTTACGGCTACCAACCGTATCCCCCTGTCTTCAAGAAGCTGGGACACGCTCGGCACGGCAATGGTTTCCCCCACGCCCCAGTCCTTACGAAGCTCGCGGGCCGAGAATAACGCCGCATCCGCGGTCCTGAGGCCGGTATGGCGTGCCGGAGCCGAAAACTCGGACTTGATTCCGAGGAGTTCCTCGAGCTCCAGGTAGCGTTCGAGACTGTCACTAACCCTCTCGGTAATTCCTGAAAGGGACTTCGCGGGCATCGAGGCGCGCTTCCGGTAGCGGACACGCAGGGGTGCGGGCAAGGTTTCCCTGAAAAAATAATCTACAGGAACCTGCAGGGCCTGCGCCGCGGAAATAAGCGTCGTACTGCTCTGCGGCCGCATGATGTCCTTTTCGTACTTGCTTATTGACTGCTTGGTCACACCCATCCGTGCAGCCAACTCCTCCTGCGACAAGCCAGCCATCCTGCGGGCTGCCCGGACTCTTTCTCCGAACGACATTTGGTTTCCGCCTCTGTTGACAAATATACATCTATTTGAATTTTTGTCAACCTCGATCCCGGCGCTCCTACGCCCGGTCGCGTGGGCATGGCGGCTCCGCACTCATATCACGGGCGAGAGAGCTTCCTTGCTTCAATTAGTCGGCCTTGCGCTTTGGCGACCTGCTATCCTCTAGGCACCGCGTAGATGATCCCGATGACCTGGAGTGTGCGGGTAACCGCGTCCGCGGCCACGTCCCGCTACGGCTGCGCCCCTGCGATTCCAAGTGCCCCGCCCCCGCGCGCCTGGCCAGATTCCCGTCGCTGAGCGATTCCACCAATTCTGAACAGCCTGTCTAGACCTCTAGAAGTGAGGCTCTTTCTTTCCATATGAACGCGAACATGAGCATGATCTCGATGTTCCAGCAGCAGGAAGGTTCTCCAGAAACGCGATGGTCCCATGCTCAGGCACGGCCTGCGGGAGCTGGACGGGACACGGATCATCCTGCCCGTTCGGCCGATCGACCGCCTGGATCCTGACCGGCTGGCGCGACGCTTCGGGAGGTGGCAGAAGGCGAGCTGAGTATCGCGCAGGCGTAGTGAGAGGAAGCTGGGCGTGCCCCGCTGCAACTCTTCGGGGCGCGGGGTATGCACGGGCATTAGGCGCCGCACCATGGTTGCTCAGCGGCCGTCCGTTGCGCGCCCCTGCGGGCTTTCCGCTTCGCCCGCTTTGTCTACGGCCAGCCGAAGAATATTACGATGGCCTCAAGGATCATTCGTGATGCGGTCGAGGCCCAATTGATCATCCCGTTTGAGACCAATGCCCCACCAAAGCTCATGCGATACGTCCCATCTTGGGCGAAGGGAGACGACGCTACTTGATTTACAACTCGCCCGATTGATCCATCCGACTCCTTTTGTATCCCAATTCGATACCCTCAATAGGATTCCAAGATTGCTCGGTACTTGACGGGTACTTGACTCGAAGGTGAGAAGGCAGCGCGGGTGGCTGACCGGTAGGATAATAAGCGGTTATCGACACAAAGGCCCAATTCCCTGGGGCCTTTGCGATTTAAGCGACACCGTCAGGAGTAAGAGAATGCCCTATCTCTTGACGGCCTTCATCCGGATTTCCGCGAGATGCATATCCCTCTCGTGGAGGCGATCCATGATGCGAACCTTTTCAGACACTGGAAGCGATGCGTTCTTGGCGCGCTTGTCCTGCTTGTTCTTCAGAAGAGCGGAAAAATCAGCTATATGCTTTGTTTCCATTTTTGCCAATCCTCATATCTTGCGACAAGCCCATGGCGACCAAGGATATCCCTGAACTTGCCGAGGTCCATCTTTCCCGAACTCATAAACCCATCCAGCCTGAGCTTGTCCTTACCTCGCCCCACTTCAAGGGCTATTGCCGCCAAATGCTCCAGACTGAATACCCTTATGCTAACTCCATCATCATCAAATTCCCTGGCACCGTCAAGAGCCTCCTCGACCAAGCGGCTGTTCGCTGGCAAGAATTGCAGGGGCCACCCCGCATAAACGATATGCTCACCCTTGACAGTGGCGCCCTTTGCCGTCAGATAGTCGTAGATTGGCTGCAAGCTGAGAATTGCTTTCCCTGGATAGGGTTTTGGAGTAACAAAAATGGCAACGTCCATGGTGCTTGTGGGCTCAGTGTAGAATATTGCAGCTACCGCGCCGCCGACTGCATAGTTCTCTACAATGCCGTCCCGCGTCATTTCGTTGATGACAGAGAAGACTCGCCTCATGTCGCTTGTAGTCGATTCTTTTGTCATAGGCCCCAGTCCTTCAAATATACTAATCCTGGTAGAAAAATCGCAACCCCAGTCTTTCTCTCATTCCCCATGGCATACTTTTGCCACATATCGTCAACACAATCTCCAAAGTCCGACGCACCACGATGTTCCGAAAAGCTGGCAGATCATTCGTGGGGACGCAATCCCTTCCATCCCATCATGGACCCGGCCATGCCGACCTGAGACCCGAGGCGGATCCTGCAGATGTACAGTGTGCCGACTGGGGCATACCGAGCCTCTCGATGCCGGCCCCGCGGGTCCTCGGGCGGGTCGGGTGCTCCGCTCCAACTCCTCGGGGGGCGCGCGGCCGACAGTGGCGTTCAGTTCAGCGCCCTGCACACCAGCCTGCCCTCCCCTCGCACCCTGCGGGGTTTCCGCTGCGCCCCTTTTGTAAGCTGTGGAGGTGTAGAATCCCCTCGTGGATGCTGCTGCATGGGGCAGGATTGGCAGAGCTTCCTCATCTGCTGATCCCGTCAAAGAAGACATGAGGCTTCTGAAACCTGCGGCAGCCATCCGGTACACAGTGAATGACGGCTGGCTTGTTGCGAAGGGAACAAATCTGCGCGCTGCCGGAGCGTATCAGCAGTTCTTTGGATTGAGCGCGGGAATTGTTCGGTCGAGACACTACAGTGGTGCTGACTACTCCGCGGGCGATATGCGGATCAGGGAATGCGCCTCCCGAAGAGTTGGTCCTGGCAATCCTACTACATGGCGGTTCGTTGGGACGAACCATCACCTGGAGAAGGTTGTGAGAGATCTCGCCACGCAGCTCGGGACCTGAGAAATGTCGTTACTAGCCTGGCTACATCATCCGTAGTCACACGAAGAACGAGCGAACGGTAGAGCTTGGACCTTTCCCTTCGTAAGGATCTGCCGTGCATGCCAAGTTCTCTCAAGATAGTAAGAACTTCATCTCGCCAGAGAAGCCTGGCGAGTGCAATCGAGTTTCTCTTGGGGTTGGGAGAGCCCCTCCGCACCGTTCGAAGTCGCAGGCCACCCTGGGGACCCCTGTAGACTCGGATGATCCCCCACCAGTGAGGCACCATCGCCGCTGCCCGATCAAGGTGGCGATCAGTGGCGACCACATGAGCGTATTCGAAAACGCGGTTGTAACCGGTAATTTGCCTCGCTAGCCGCGAAAGTGAGTCCTGGTCGCTCTTGATCTCGTACCCTGTCATTCGACGGTTGATCACCGCGATGTCCGCCCTTAGCTTTCCGTGATCAATGCCTAGCTCGTTTACGACGAGGGTCTTAGGATCCTTCCGTTCATTGCGAAGGTGCTCACGATGGATCACAGTTCGGATGGCAGTGTCGTTCAGCATGACCTCGCTCACACAGATTGTACGCAGGCTCGCAGCCGGGCGCAAGACAAGCCTCCAGGGCGTTTCGGCCTACCTCAGGCATCGAACTTGGCTCTGCACCTGCACGCGTGGATCGAGGGAGCGCCACCGCCAGGCACCTTTCCGACGGCCGCCTGGATCATGGATCGGTTCTCCGCGATAGACTCGACACCTCCAAGGGCGGGCGGTAGGAAACTGAATACCTAGAGAGTACGCCATGAATCGTTCCGGCGCTCGCGCATGAACAGCTGGAGGATGAAATCTATTGGAAACGGCTCTTCTTTCTCATATTCCCGTCAATTGGGGCTCGGCGCGCCCTGCCCGCGTGGTGGACAGCGGGGCAGTTCAAGCTATCCCTGGGGGCATGACGGCCCTCAGCCGCGCCACGAACCTTTGCGGCCAGCAGCTCCCTAGCCAGCGCCATAGATCCTTCCAAGCTGCTCGAGCACTTCGTCGAATGAGCTTTGGGTAATGCCCATGCTCCTCAGGTCGATCGGCTCGCCTCGCGCCTCATTGAGAAACCTGCGCATGTCGGCCTGGAGCTTCGGTGGCACGTCTGCGCGGGGGGCGGGGTCGATGATGCGATAGAGTCGGAACACATCCTTGCGATGCTTGCTGATGTCGCCTCTGTGGATCTTGTGGCCGGCCTCCCTGCGCTCCCTGAGGTCCAGCCACGCGCGAGCCTTCAAAGGAACCAGATGCTCGGGTCCAACGACGGAAACGCCTTCAACGATCCGGATGCCGGCCTTCAGGAAAGCATAGTACTGTTCTTGCAGAAGAATCGCGGACAGGCTCGATATTTCGTCATCGAAGGGGACAGGAGTGAGGTGCGCTTCGCCTCCCGGCCTCAGCTGATCCGGCCGAATGGAGAGTATCTCCAGCATGCCCGGAAACCCCTGCACCTGCGGTGAGACAAACCGATAGTACGTTGGTCTGCCCTCGCTTGACTGCGCTACGCTGTACCGCCCGGCCCGGATGAAATCCCAGAAGGATCTCGCGAACCCGGAGTCAAGCGTCTCGGCGATCAGCACGATGTCCAGGTCCCTGGTTGCTCGAAACGTCAACCCCACCTGTTCCATCAGAAGGTCACAAGCGGATCCGCCGATCAGCGCGTACTGGTGAGTCCGCTCCCTGAAGTGGTCTCGAAACCGTTCCAGGCCGGCTACCACTCCATTTCCTCCAGCAGCTCGTCCAGAGCCGATTCCACGCGCTCGTCAGAGGTGCCGTTCAAGGAAAGGAAGAGCGAGAGGCGATCGACAACCGGGCCTTCGGCGACAGCTCGCGGCGGGTAGGACCACAGCTCCACCTCGACCGCGGGCCGGTCCACAGCGTTCGCGCCCATGACGGGAAACCTGCTGCGAAGCGCAGACCACGCGGCACTCGCCACGGCGACTGCGGGGGTCTGTGGCTCCGCAAGATTGGTGTAGGCAGCAAGGGCAGTGAGTCCGGCCGCTGGTGCTCCCAGTTCCTCTCTGGTCGCCGCTACCGCGAAGCGTCGGGAGATTGGGCTTCGAAGAAGCGGCCGCGCTTTCTCCCACAACTCGCGACGCGACCCTGTCAGCTCCATGAGTCGTCGCTTTCCTTCATTGTAGTGCCGTCCGAGCCCGGCGCTCTCCAACTCGTCGAAAACTCGGGACAAGGTCATGTTGCTGTAGCCCAGGGATACAGCCATTTCTTGCGGCGAGAATACATCCCGTTCCCCGCTGTAAAGCGCATGCAGGAAGGCTGCCTGCGTGGCGGGGCCCAACCTCTCCGTCGCGCCCCTGACGCTCCTGAAGTGCTCGCGCAGGTCGATGCCGAGCATGGGCAGGTAGACTTGGTTCCCCGGAACGATGAAGGCGACCCTCTGGTCGATAAGCTGCTTGCGCCGGGCGCTGTCGATTCCCGCGGCCACGTAGACCACGTCGCCCTCCCACCGCTTTCCAACCTCGAACATTTGCTTCCTGATTGCCGCGGGGGTATTCGGCTGGACGTCCCGATCCATCATGAAAAGGCAAGGCGCCTGCAGAACCCTCGCGCAAAAGAACGCATATGCCTCCCGCAAGTACGCGGGAAGCGAGCCTTCGCCCGACCACGGCTGCGTGTCTATTCCTATAGAAAGCACTTCACGCAAGTGTCGCTTGAGTCGCGTCTGGAGGTCGTTCTGGGCCGCAGCTTTCATAACTACTATTTGTACGATAACATTATCGACGTTATCGTTCAAGATCTTGTTTGTTTCTTGGGCTCTATGCATGGCGCGAAATAGGGCGGCGGCTCAGAAGCTGAATACTGAGGGAGTACGCCAAGGAAAGGCTTCGGGAATTCCTTGCGCGGGAATCCCACGCGGATCGATTCCGCTGGCGCTCGCCCGGCTGAGAGAGAAGACGCTTCCCATCTACCAGCGGACGATCGAGCCAACGATGAGCAGGAAGGAGGCCTATGCCCGTGCGCATGGGGTTCACCCCGTGGTTGCAGCGAGCCGCATCCAGCACGCAAGGAAGGATTTTCGCACGTTCGCAAATCTTGCAGGGCGCGGCGAGATCCGCAGGCAATTCTGAACCGCGCTGGTACCTCCGCGATGCTCGGGCCGATCCTGCCTTGATACGGGATCACCATGCTTTTTCAGGCTTTCGTGATATCCCTTGTGAACGGGAGAAGACCTCATCGTCGACTATTGGGCAGGAGGAGTTGCAGCGGCGCCGATTGAGCCATTCTGGTTCACATACTCAAGATATGTCGCCGCTTGACAACCCCTATTTAATAGGGTATCTTGTCCAGTCATGGAAAGAATGTTCATCGAAACGTTCGAGTTCCAAAAGATGTGGGCGGACTTGAGGCTGGACGACGACGAGCTTTGCGAGCTACAGGGGTACCTGATGAAGAACCCCGATGCTGGTCGAATGATTCAGGGCACGGGAGGCGTGCGAAAGCTAAGGTGGGGGATCAAGAAGGGGGGGAAGGGCAAATCAGGAGGAGCCCGGGTGATCTACATAGACTTCGTAAGGCAGGAGACGATCTACGTAGTCACCGCCTACGGCAAAAGTGCGACGGATAACCTGACCGCCGAAGAGCGGAAAGAGATCAAGGCATTTGTTAAGCGCATTGAATGAATGCGCCATTTGGGAGTGTAAGCAATGGCAAAGAAGGTTTTTGACAGCATCATGAGAGGCCTCGCCGAAGTCGAGGCGCACAAGAAGGGTCAGATCAAGCTGAGGTCGCGGCTTGTGAAGGTTGAGCCGATTCCTGCTTTTGACGCCAAGAAGGTAAAGCTGCTGCGGCGGCAGCTGGAACTCCCCCAGACGACTTTTGCCTACGTCTGCGGGGTGTCCAATAAAACCGTCGAGGCTTGGGAGTCTGGGAGGAACATACCCAACGGAAGCGCCTGCCGACTGTTCGAGATCATCCAGAAGGACCCCGGCATCCTCAAGCGCAAGGGCATACTCGTCGTTTCGTGACAGGACAGGAGCCTGAAGTTCAGCCAAGCCGCATCAAAGGGACCGACGTCCCCCATTGCCCTGGGGCAAGGTTGTTCACCCTCAGCTCCTTTCCACGTTCATCAGGCCTTCCGCGCCCGAGACGAAGCGAGGAGACTTGCCCGAGTTCGAGGTGGTTGGGAGGGGCCATCTGGCAAATCGCCTTGAGTATCGTCGGGTTCTTGGGGTCGTCCGCAGCAAGACGTAGTAGGTGTGATGGCCCGCTGACAAACTCCGACCAAGAAGACGATGTCGACGTTCACTCGGCAGGGGCACTTCGGGGCGCCGACCTCGTACTTGCACTTGTAGCGGCGTTGCAGAGGCAGGCACTCATCGACGATCACGCTTATGGTCACCCTCTGGCCGTGAACGGCGACACTCCCAACTTCAAAGGGACTTGCCTGTCATTTTTTTCGCACGTTGGCGGTTGCGAGCTGCGATCGTGAGGCAGTCCTCGCAACCACTCGGTCCGTTCTGTCGGCCCCCTTGTCATAAACGTCCTTGGAGTGGCCCTGCGTCCACGGGACTCGACCCACTTGGGGGAGCGTGTGGGGACCTTCATGAGTTTGGTTGCAATGGTGAAGAAGGCGCCTCCACGCGCGAAGTAGCCTGGCAGTGCTCCGCCCTTGCTGATTGAGGGGTAACTGCCCTGCCACGAAGAAACTGCTCGCAGGCCCATGTGGAAGTTGGGGCTCTTCATCCATACGTTGGGCGTGCCCCGCCCGTGGGTCCTGGGGTTGGGTACCGAATGCGCCCTCCCCTTCCCGCCCTCGGGCGGGTCGCGTGCTGCGGGGGTCCCGTCCTCGCACTCCACTGAGTACCGTGAAGCGCTCGGACCGCTTCGCGCCCCTCCGCCCGCTCACGCCGTTCGTGAGTTTTAATGTCTACCGTGGGCAGCGAGCATCATCCCATTCGTGAAAGTCGTCGAAAGACAGTTGCCGCATCAGTAGCGTGTGGGATTGCTTGATAGCAGGGGCAGCCGGAATCGGAAAACTCCGGATGGCGGCGAAGCCATCGACGTTCACCGTTTGAGATCTCGACGTCGAATGGGTCGGGATCGTCGACAAGAGACAGGAGGAAAGCAACATCACCGCGCTGGGCCTCAGGCTGTTCGTCCACCGCGATCGCCCTGACCTTTACCAGTATCGCCCCGAGGAGGTTGGGAACAGGGACCTTGCCGAAGATCGACCCGGCTCGAATCGCGACCATCTCGGTCCTCTGCAATGCCTGGGTACCGCCCGGCACCTCTACGGTTCGCGCACCGGATGACGTGAAGAGCCCAGTCCGCGACCCGATCCCGTCGGGGCCGAGGACGTCGAAACGAACCTGCCCATTGACGAACCGATGGCCGAGTCCTTCCGGTGACACGCCATCTAGTGAAAAGCCCCGCGAAAGCAGTGCCTCGCTGACCCTTTCGGTTCCGTTGCTGACGACGCGCGCGTTTACCAGGATGTCGGCGTCCCTGCTTGCCCTGGGCTGCTTCCGACCCATTTTCCATCCGTGGAGAGCGACCATGTGAGCCCCAATCAGCGTCCAAGGTGCGGGGGGATTCTCCGCAAGGTAGGTGAGCTCCTGCCACATCGCATAGAAGCCTTCGCCAAGGTCCGGAATGTCAATCATGTATCAACTTCCGCAGAGCTTCCCGGCCCGCTCGGGAGACCCTTTGATCAGGGCTGAGGAGGAGATCCGCCGACACGACCGCCAGCGGTGCGCGGGAGAAAGACAGGATCCACGGCAGGCTTGGCACTCGCAGCGTAAGGTTCGGCTCGTCGGACTCCTTGGCGGGACGAAACTGCTTTTCAATGAGCCTAAGCATATTGCTATCAACGTATGCGTCTATCTCACCGCTTGAGGGTACGAGATCAACCTCCCTGGTGATCGCCGAAAGCCCCGCCGGAACGATTGCCGCTCTCTTTATGATCCGGGGCAAGTCAGCCGGAAGCGCCCGCCACCGCACGACTCGGGCTCGTGGCTGGCTGTGTTGCAGGGACTGGAAGACCCATTCGGGATCCCGTAAACGTCGCCGAAGACGCGAAAGCGCTGACGGATGCACCCAGTCAGGCCGAGCACCGCTCAGCTCGGCCAGGATTGCCCAAGCGATCGCTGACGATATCGGACGACCGGACCGAGGCTCTCTCTTGCCCGATGCCGGTTCCACGATCCAACGACTCCCGACCTTGTGAGCCTTGAGCCTGCCGGCTCGTGCCAAGGCTCTTATCCGCTGAGTACTGACGCCGAGCGCTTCGGCCGCATCCTTTGAGGACCAGAGTCTCATTGACACAATTATTGCTATTTCGCAATAGATTTGTCAATTGTCGCAGGGGTGGCGTAGAGCCACCTTCTGAACTCGCACCCGCGTTGGGTCTGCTGACGATCTCGCAAAAGTGCGGCGCCGATACGTCGCCCGGTACGTTTCGAGGCCTCGAGCAATCAGGCAGCCCAGTTGATATTTGAAATTCTAGAAAAGCTATCAGTCTTCTCTAGATCGGATCTATGTTGATCAAGTTTCTCAGCGAGTAAGGCAAAAAAGCACGCCTCATCAAGGCCCTTGATGGCGAAGGCCCAGCTTGGTGACGGCACTTCCGGACCTGATGAGATCCAGCCAGCTGGGTGGGTGTAATCGCGCATGCGGCTGCCCGACCACGTGTCCCCATATGGAGACAAGCCGCTTTCTCATGTAAACTACCGGCATGGTGCGGGAGATAGCGGATCACAAGAATACCGTCGCGGCATTGTGCCGGGATCTCGGAGTCGAACGGCTCTTTCTCTTTGGTTCGGCCACACGTGGAACGACCGTCGCAAACGTCGGAGACCTCGATTTCGCCGTCCAATTCAGGGCAATGCCTCCCGTTGAGTACGCTCACAACTACTTTCGCCTTCTGGAGCAGCTCGAAGCGCTTTTCAAGGCACCAGTGGATCTTGTAGAGCTCGATTCGATCAAGAACCCCTACTTCAAGGAAGAGGTAGACGAGACGAAAGTAGCTGTATATGAGATCACGTGAGGTCCGGAAGCTGCTCTTCGATGTGGAGAAGGCTTGCGATCTCGTTCTGAAGTTTACCAGAGGAATTACTCTCGATGCGTTTCTACGAGATGATATGGTCCAGTCCGCGGTTGAACGGCAATCGGAGATTATTGGAGAGGCCCTGAAGCAGGCTGTTGGCCTTGATCAGACTCTTTCCGAACGAATCTCTGATGTGAGCCGGATCATCGCCTTTCGCAATCGTCTCATCCATGGATATGCCAGCGTCTCTCCCCAAGTTGTCTGGGGCATCGTGACGAACGACATCCCCAAACTCCTCACCGAGATTCGTGAAGTCATGGGAGAGACCCCCACACACGATACCTGAGGTCGCCACGCTGAGGAGCACGCCCTCGGCCGCTTGTCTCCGCGTGAGGGATGCGGAGGGCGCTCCCAGCGCTCAGGCCGTTCGAGCGAAGCGAGACGGCCTGAACCCCTGGGCGGTCCGAAGGACCGTAGCGAAGCGGAGCCCGCAACAGCCCGACCCGCCCGCCGCCGGGGAGGCAAGGCCATGGGAACGCTCCGGCCTTCCGTGGCAAAGGACTGTCTCTTCGGGCGGGGCACGCCACGACCCGGGGAGACTGCTATCCTTCTCGTCGAGGAACCCGGGTGTCCCCGAGGTGCCTTAAAAGCTCACAGTCCGAGCCGACCTACACCTGCCGTCTCACTCGCACTCCGCTCTCGGTCACGACGGAAAAAGCGCCGGCAAAATCTGCTGCGCGACTAGCGAAGACCTTGGTGGCAATCGTCGCCTTCCTTTGCGGGGTCAATCCGGACAGGCGCAAGAGTACTACTCCGGAGTTCTGCTGCCTTCGGCGGTACACCAGCTCACCGAAGTCTTTATCACCAGTGATAAGGACCGATGACTCGCGATTCGCTCGTGCGAGCACGTCGGGATCGGCTGCGCCAGGCGCTACCTCGGCAACATAGTCAACGTCATAGCTCGCCTGACGAAGTGCGTCCACTACCTGGCGCTCGAAGCTTTCGTCCGCGAGATATCGCACTCAAGCGCCTATTGGGTAGACCACATCGAGTCGAAGGACGTCGGCAGCGTACTTGATCGCCGCGAGCACACCCTCCCGAGTCAGCGTTGGGTACGAATCGAGTATCTGGTCGACGGACTCGCCGCCAGAGAGCTTCTCGAGAATAAGCTCGACCGTGATGCGGGTCCCTTCTACTACGGGCTTGCCAAGCATCACGTCTGGATTGGACACGATCCGCGCAGCGCTCACGGAGGCCTCCTACAGCCCTGAAGATAGCACCATGCGCAGACCGTGTACAGACTGACGTAGACCTTCGCAGCATGTCGAACGACCGGGCAACTGGAATGCAGCGCCCGATTGACAGAGCCCGCGGTTGGCCTCTGGCGGCGCCGAACTCAGACATCACAATCTTCCAGGGGGAAAAAAGATCAATTTTGATTCAGAGACCAACTGTGGTACAATTGGCTCTTCCAGCTTTCCTGCGAAACTCATTCTCTACCTGGGTCCGCCTTTCAGGCCTGCTCGACTGAGCAAAGCCAGGAATCGAATCCTGCTCAGAGTAGCGGCGGTGCATCCATGCCGAGTGAATCTCCACATCTCGCAGGTCATAGACTTCTTTTGCCGCTTCGAGCTCGGTCACTATGTGACGCCGAGCAAGACGAAGTGTGCCGGTGGGGAGTGAAGCTCTTCAACCTCCGATTCATCCATGTACAGAATGAACATTTTAACTCCTGTGCTAAAAAAAGAGCGTCTAGAGTGGCACCCAAAGGTACCAAAGGAGTCGCATCGCGTCTCCGTCTCTAGTCGCCTATTCTTATATTATCATCCTTCGGGACTGTTGTCAAACTCTTGCTGATTTGACCGCAGGCCAGTGATTTGCGGCGATGCCCGGCACCCAGCCCGACGCCGCCGGAAATCCCTTGGAGTGACCCAGGTAGCCGCGTACTTTCCATATCGAAAGTCTGGTTGATCAGGGGGAGATTGGGCAGCAGCTGCCGAAAGGTTGGCAGCCGAAGGCTTTCCGTCCAGTCGTTCATTCATTCTGCGGCGTACTGGTCGGCTTCCTTGAAGGATTCCGCCGCGGACTGTCGCTCCCGCGCAGAGCGCGCTGAGTCTCCCTCATGATCAGCGACATTTTGAGCTTTTCTTCCCACGATAGCGCGGCGCGATCGCGCTGCCACTTCGCCTGTCGTTCAAGCAGCTCCTTTATCCTCTTGTCCATGGCCTCATCCCTGGAACCGGGCTCTGAATCGCTGCAGTTGGCCGGACAACCCGTGCCGTTTCGCCAGGAGCACCAGCCCGTCAAGGCTCACTGAGCCGTTTTCCGCCAGTGCCAGAACACGCGCGTAGTCCTTCGGCCGTCCAGCGCTCAAGGCGATGAGTGCAAGGTAGTTGGCGCTCACGACCTTCAGCGGAACACCTTCAATCTCGGCAATCTCGGCTTCTCGCATCGCTTCTGCGGTGAGAGGGCTGAAGGCGGGTATGAATTGCACGGGCCAATCGCCAACCCTAACGGCCTCCCCGTCGGGACGGTAACCCCTGGAAACACAGTAGTCGTAGATTGGCTTGAGAATATCGAGACCTAGTCGTTCCGGAAGCCCCACAAGGATATCAGCGTCCATCGTCGATACGGCCTCGGTGTAGCGCATCTGGGCAACCGCACCAAACACGGCATAGTCGGTAATGACACCAGCGGAGACCATGTCCAGAAGCAATCTCGCGACCCGCTGCATTATTCGATAATAGTCGCGATCGGAGTGCAGATCAATCACGGTGGGTCCCCAGCTGGCGGTCGAGGTTGCCGAACCCGAAGGAGGTCTTAGGGCAGTTTCCTCTTGCCCTCCCGACCCGCCTCTGCGCGGAAGCTTCCAGAAACGTCGACCATCTGATACTATGAGGCCTGAGACTAGAGTCCATCCGACAATGTGCACAGACATGAAGAGAGGCAACTGAGAGTGAACAGGATACTCGAGGATAGCAAAGCGTCCATAGTTGCTTTCTGCCAGAAGCACAGCATCCGACGCCTCTCACTATTCGGATCTCAGCTCGAAGGTCACTCTCATCTCGAGAGCGACATAGACCTTCTGGTAGAATTCGACCGTGGGAAGGAACCCGGTCTCGTCGGTCTTGCTGAGATGGAACACGAGTTGTCAACTATACTCGGGGGGCGGGCTGTTGACTTGCGAACCCCCAACGACCTTAGCCGCTACTTCAGAGATGAAGTGATTCGCTCCTCTCAAGTCCAGTATGCGCAATGACGATCGCGTTCGCATCCTCCACATGATTGACGCCGCGGAGTCGGTAGGGCAATTCGCAGCCGGAAGAAAGCGTGGCGACCTTGACTCCGACAGAATGCTTCTTTTTGCCATCGTTCGAGCGATTGAGGTAATAGGGGAAGCGGCCGGCAAGGTGACCGACGAAGCACAGGCGGCATCGCCGGAGGTCCCCTGGGCATCAATCAATGCCTGAGCTTCTGCGCTCGCTGAGGCTGTTGGTCGAGAAATGCTAGGAACCGACGGGTTAGCGACTGCAGAATGCAAAGGCCGCAAGGCGGCGGTGCACCTGCGCACCGAAGTCTTTATCCCCAGGGATAAGGACTGATGACTCGCGATTCGCTCGTGCGAGCACGTCAGGAGTTGCGCTGGCAATTTGAATGAGAGTGAATCGAGGCTAAGACAAGATAGTCGCCGTGTTCTCTTTGATATCAAAACTCTTGATGCCGCGACGCGAGAATTTCCGATGCATAGGACTTCCCAGGCGCAAGGATCGTGATGTTCTCAGGTTCATAGCCGAGTTGTCGATGAAGAGGCTCGCCTCAGGGGCCGCTGTACGCCTTCCAAGATTGACATCCTGCTATGATGGGCCTACCCTGATTTCCGCGGGGCATCCCGCAGGAGGAAGTCGAAATGTTGAAAGCCGGTACGATCGTTCTCCTGGTCTTGTTTGTTCTTACTGCCGTATACTCGTTCGTAGATATCATCGCTCCATGGATCACGCTGGAAGGCGACTTCCAGGCCGTCACTGGCAGGAGCTTCGAAGGTGTTCTGGAAGCCGGATCTCTGTTCGTGCCGATGCTCTACCTGCGGCACCTGGGGTGGCGAGCCTTGCCATATCGATAGCCGCGGCCTTCATCCTGCTCGCAGGCTTCAGCAAGGCGCAGCAGTGGGCATGGTGGGCCCTGCTTGTCACGGGTGGTCTCGTCCTGGGGTTCGGAACGGTCGTGAACCTCGTGATCGCCAACTGGTTCGATTTCACCGCGCACCTGGTCGCGATGTTGTGGCTCCTGGCAGGCCTGTTGATTCCCGTGAAAGTCTTCTTCACGAAGAGGGCATTATAGCTCCTGGAGCACGATCTTCCCCGACGACGTAACGACGCCGCCTCGTGTGATGACCAACGTGGCGATCAACAATCACGGCGATGCGACGGCTCTGGCTGCCTACATCTCCATTTTCGCCTTGAAGTTCGATAGGGCGAGTTCAGCCTCGCGCTCGTTCTGCCTCGCGCTCGTTCTGCCCCTGGATGGCCTTCTCCGCGAGCCTGCCCAATACCAGCATGGGGATCGTGTACTGCACGTCGAGGTCCAGGCGGGTACCCTCGGGTGTCGCTTTTTTGACGCCGGCCAGTTTGACCGAGGGTGTATGATTTGGATAGGTGATTGGCTGCTCTTCGTTGGTTTGTCTTGCAGCCTGTCTTACACCCACCAAAAAGAGAAGCCTCGAGCACCCTCTCCTGGAGAAAGGATGACCGCCAGCCATCTAAAAGAAGGAGGCAAAAAATGGGCTCTTCTATCGATTTCCCACACCGCCTTGCCAGGATCGGCCGCACCGTCTGCGCAGTCAGCGTGCTGCTCCTTTCATTCGGGTGCAAGGCGATCTTCATTGGCAAGGGATACCCGCAATATACAGGAGAGTACCGCAACCTGCCAGTGAACGGTCCGGTCAGAATACTGCGGGACGGAAATGGCATTCCGCATATCTTTGCGCAAGATCGGCATGACCTCATGGTTGCGCAGGGATTCGTGCACGCGCAGGACAGGCTGTGGCAGATGGAGACAGTGCGCCGGTTGGCTGCCGGCCGCCTCGCGGAGGCCGCCGGGGAAAAGCGGCTGCGGGTGGACTACTTCGCCCGGCTGCTCGGCTTCCCGGAGATGCGCAGCAGGTCACTACGACAGCTGAGGGGCGACGAGATCGCGCTCCTCCAGGCTTATGTTGACGGGATCAATGCGTACATTCATCTCAAGGGAAAGGATCTGCCGCTCGAGTTCCGGTCCTCGGGCATCTCACCTGAAGATTGGACCACGGAAGACGTCTGCAGCTTCTTCGTTGTGACCTCGTGGATGTTTCGGGAAAACTACCGGGCCGAGCTCATGGTGCTTGCCGCGCGCAAGACAGTGGAACCGTCAGAATGGAAGAACATCTTCCCCGACCATCCCGGGGCCTCGATTCCGGAAGAACCCTATTTCGAGGCAATCCGCAATCTGAAGCTCGGCCCGCTGGACCGCGCGGCGCTGGAGTTCTTCGAGCAGCTGCCCGAGCCCATTGTCTCTGGCGGCGGAACCAATCTGTGGGTGGTCAAGGACGGCCCCGGCGGGAAGCCCCTTCTGGCCAACGACACGCATATGGGCATCTCGGTTCCCGGTACATGGTACCTGTGCCACTTGAATGCTCCAGGAGTGAACGCCATCGGCGCATCTGCGCCCGGGGTGCCGGGAATCCTCATCGGCCATACAGATACGGTTGCGTGGGGATTTTCCGTGTTCCCTGTGGACACGGTGGACCTCTTCGTGGTGAGAGTCGATCCGCAAAATCCGACGCACTATTTCGTCGGCGGTCACACTCATGAGATGGAGCGAGTGGAGCATGTCATCGGCCTGCCAAAGGGAGGCTCCCGCAGGTTTATCTCCTACCGCACGATCTACGGTCCTGTGATCACTGGTCTCGCGCCGGGAGTGGAGGGGGCGGTAGCGCTTCACTGGTACGGCTCGGTGCCGGAGGACGAACTGAAGGACCTTACCCTGAGGGCCGCTCTCGGCTTCCTGGACTGCAAGACCGCGAAGGAATTGGTGGAGACAGGCCGAAACAGCAAGTACGCGCTTTTCAACCTGATCGCTGCGGATACGGGAGGCGGCATCGCATGGCACAGTCTTGGCGCTGTGCCCGTCCGGAGAGGATATTCCGGCCGTCTCCCTGCAGATGGGTCATCTGGGAAAATGGGCTGGGCAGGATTCGTTCCATTCGACAAGATGCCCGGGGAGATCGACCCTCCCTCGGGCATTATCGCGAACACCAACAACCACGTGGGCTCTGACACTGGCCCCTACCCGGTCAGAGGCTCCTGGAGCGCTCCATACCGTTATGAACGTGTCATGAACCTGCTCCGGGGTCTCCCGAATCCCAGCGTCGAAGATTTCCAGAAGATGCAGATGGACGTATTCTCGCTGCAAGCTGCGAAGCTGCTCCCGCGAATCCTCTCCTTTCAGTACAACGACAACAAGGCAAGGGAAGCGGCGCAGATCCTGAAAGGCTGGGACTATCAAGTGCGCGCGGGGAGCCCCGGAGCAGCGGTCTATGAAGTGTTCCTGACCGAGTGGGTGAGGGCCCTTCTGGGAGACGAGATTGGGCCGGATCTCTTTTACTACTTCCACATCGGCTTTAAGAAGTACCTGGTTCAGGATGTGATCCTCGATCGGCCGGAGTCCTCCCTCTGGGACAGGAAAGACACTCCGGAAAAAGAAGGCCCGCAACAGATCCTCGAAACAGCGCTGTCCAGCACCGTGCGCTGGCTGGAGCAGCGGCTGGGCAGTGATCCGCGGAGCTGGTCATGGGGGAGGCTGCACCAGGTCTCCTGGCGGCACCCGGGAGCCACCAACAGCTTCTCGGCAATGCTCCTGAACAGCGGACCCTTCCCCGTGGATGGAGACTGCAACACGCTGAACGCCAACGCCCCAATGCCCGCTCGGGACGACTACCGGCCTTTCATCATCCCGACCCTCCGCATGGTCATACCGCTGCAGAACATGGACGCCATGAGAATCGTCGCGCCAATGGGACAGTCCGGTCAGCCTGGGCACCCGCACTATGACGACATGGTTGGTCGATGGCTCGCGGGGGAGCTCGTCAATCTGCCGGCAAGCATGGAGCGTGTCCAGGCGATGGCGGTGGCGGAGATGGTTCTCCGTCCCTGATGGCATTGCACCCACGGTCTGGAATTGCCAGGAAGAGCCGGCTGGGCCCCGCTCCCTTCCGGGGTTTGCATCGGCCGACCATGCCCATGTCACCTGCGACGCCGATGAGTGGCGGGACGGTCGACAAGCCGGTTCACATCTGGGAGGGGCATTACCTCAATGCGATCATCCAGTGCGTACCTGGCCTCCCCGGGGTAGACCACGGCAAGCCGCTCCAGGCCAAGGTCCCGCATGGCGATCCGCATTGACGGGGTAATCCGAGGTGCGTCCTGGAGTTTCGCTTCAACGCCGTAACGCTTGCCGCCCTTGAACAGAAGCAGGTCGAGCTCAGCGCCGGTATGTGTGGCCCAGAAATACACGGATTCGGGCTTGATCCGATGGATGGCCTCTTCCAGTGCGTACCCCTCCCAGGACGAGCCGGCCTTGGGGTGGGACAACAGGTCGCGCTCCGAAGAAATCCCGAGGAGCGCGTGCAGGAGCCCGCTGTCCCTGATAAAGACTTTCGGAGCCTTTACCTGCCGCTTGGCCAGATTCTCGTGCCAGGGCTGCAACTGCCGGACCAGATAGAGGTTGGTGAAGAAGTCCAGGTATCGCCTGACGGTCGGCATGCTGATGCCGAGAGAGCGTGCCGGGTCGGCGGCGCTCCAGGCGCTGCCATGCGCATGGGCCACCATGGTCCAGAACCGCAGCAGCATGGCCGCGGGGAGGGAGACCCCCAGCTCAGGGAGGTCACGCTGAAGATAGGTCTGGATGAAGCTCGATCGCCAGGAGAAGCTGTCCGCCTCCGTTCGCGCCAGGAAAGACGGTGGGAAGCCCCCGCGACGCCAGTGCCGCCGCAGGAAAGAGATGCCGATTTCCTGCAGATCGAAGCCGTCCAGCGTGACAACCTCCACCCTGCCTGCCAGAGACTCCGAAGACTGCCGGAGGAGCTTCGGGGAAGCGCTTCCCAGCACCAGGAACCTGGCAGGCAGCGGCCTTCGGTCGGCCAGAACACGCAAAACGGGAAACAGCTCGGGCTGTCTCTGCACCTCGTCGATCACAATGGTGCCGCGGAGCCGCGCAAGGGCGGTCATAGGCTCCGACAAGCGAGCAAGGCCTCGAGGGTCTTCCAGGTCGAAGTAGTTCGGTGAGTCCGGTGAAACCAGATGGCGGGCCAGCGTTGTCTTGCCGGCTTGCCGAGGGCCGGCAAGGATCGTCACACGGTTGCGTTTCAGTGACCTGCGGATCTCAGCAAGGCGCTCGCGACGGTCGATCACGAACATAGTCTACCATGAAAAATGAAATATTCAAGTTCATTTTTCAAGGTTTTGGACGACCACCGTGCGGGGCACGCCAGGACCCTGGGAAACTGTTATCCTTCTCAAGGAGAGACTCAGGTGTCTGACAAAGAAACCCACGTGAGCGCAGATCCCTATAATGCAATCATCACTCGGGCCGACCCGCCTGTGGAGCCGCCAACCGCGGCCGCCGCTGGGTCAGCGGCCACGGGGCCCCTGGCGGGGAGGACGCTGCTCGTCAAAGATCTGATCGATACGGCGGGGATCCGAACAACGTACGGTTCGCGCCTTTTTGCAGACCACGTCCCCAGCCGAAACGCCACCGTGGTCCAGCGGGCCATCCGTGCAGGAGCCGTTGTCGTGGGCAAGGCGAACCTGCCGGAGTTTGCGTGGAGCGTCCTGGGCAGGAACCCGTGGTATGGAACAGTTCACAATCCGGCAAAGCCCGGAAAGACGACAGGTGGTTCGAGCGCAGGGAACGCGGCGGCCCTGGCTGCCGGGCTGGTCGATCTGGGGATTGGAACCGATACGGGCTGCTCCATTCGGCTCCCCTCCGCGGCATGCGGCACGGTGGGACTGAAGCCGCGGTGGGGGAGGATTCCTACCGATGGCGTCTTCCCCCTGGCCCCATTGCTCGACACCGTCGGGCCGATGGCGCGCTCGATCGCTGACGTCGCCCTGCTCTGGTCGGTGCTCGCGGAGCGGCCGGTTCCTGAGCCGAGGCTCCGCGGGTTGGTGGTCGGACTCCTGCGGCAGCCGCCGGGGCTCGGCGATGGCCGGCCAACCGAGACGAGCGACTTTGCCGAGGAATGGGTGGCCGACATCCAGCGGCTGGGCGCTCGCGTGGTCGAAGCGAGAGTGCCGGACGCGACGGCCAATACGTTTCCACAGTTCCTCCATGAGGCAAGGCAGTCGCACGCGGCGACGTTCCCTTCGCGTGCGGGCTTGTACACTGACGTGGTGCGGAGGAAGCTCGAAGGCGCCCAGAAAGTGGATCCGGATGAGGTCGCCCTGGCATATCGGGCAATCGAGGAATGGCGTCGCTACAAGCCGGAAGTAGATCTTTTTATCAGCCCTTGCTATGCAATTGAGCTGCCGCCGGAGGACGCGGAAGAGGGGGATATCCGGCTGCCTCTCTCCTCATTCATGCGCTGGGTCAACCTGACTGGCTGGGCAGGCCTTGCCATCGGGAACCTTCAGCTCGTGGCCCCCAATGACGAAACGGTGATCGCGGCAGGGCTCGCGCTCGATAGAGGATAGTTGTGTAGCTCGCCGCTTTCGAATGGCAGGCGGCGATGCCTGCCTCGCGTCGCCCGCTGTCGCGCCAGGCGTCACGACTCACAGCGCATCCGACCGCAGCAGATTGAACAACTGCAGTCGGTTCTTGATTCCCGCCTTCTGATAGATGTTCGCAATCACTTCCGTCATACAGGTGTGACGAACAAGATACATACGATGTGACAAGGAGATCAGCGTCGACTGGAGGTTCTAGCCCGGTTTGGGTTGCTCGCGAGCTTCATGAAGGGTGACAGGAATGTGCTTTGCGTAGCGCTTGAAGTCCTTATCCATGGTCAAGATCGACGCGCCGTTGGCTGCAGCAACCGAGCAGATGAGGAAGTCAAAGTGTGATCCCTGGACTCCCGCGCGGCGACAGATGGTGGAAAACTCCGCCGCGCGCTCATAATCGAGCCCATGGATACCTAGGTCATTGAATGCCCGAAGCCGATCCCGCAGAATCTTGAACTGCCTGGCATCGGAAATCCCTGAAAGCAGCTCCTGTCTGATCGGACCCATCAGGAGCACACGGCCCTCCTGTATGAGCTCAGTGAGTTCTGCCACGATCTGCGCGTCTGCCCGGGAAGAGCCGCGAGCCCTCCTGAATGCAAGTGACCATACGGAAGTGTCGATGAGAACATTCATTGTCGGGATCTGCGTGCCTTGTAGTCATAGTCGGGCGCGTAGTCGACCTTCCCAAAGAGCGAGGTCACCTTCAGTTGCTGACGGCGCTGTATATACTCCTTAAGAGCTTCGGTGACAGCGGATTTCTTTGTCCGGTGTCCCCCGATCTTCTGAGCTTCGAGTATCAACTCATCGTCGATTGCAAGATTTGTCGCCACATGCCACCTCTACACATAACATCACACATAGAAGCGTGTAGGTCAATATCGGCGATCGCTATAGACTATGCAACCCAAGGGTTGCCCTTCCCGCTGTGCCGGGGACGTACGGCCTCGTTTCCGATTACCACGCCGCGGGCGTTGATTCCCATTTCAGCGCCGCGCATCCACACCGGACGGGAGAGCAGGGACGGCCAGCGCGGCCCAGAGGCAAGCGTCATGACCTGCGGCTCATCCGGATTCCGATCGGAGTTCTTGCCGAAGAATGCCGAGCCGGACGATGTGGCGCTGGAAGGAACGAAAAGGGTGTCGCACACAGCCCCATCATAGGGCCGCCCCGGGACGGCTGCAAGGTGGCCGGTATCAGATGCGGAGGCGTAAGGGCCTGAGGCGTGGTCCGCGCGGGTGCAGTTGCTCATCGCAAATGATCTCGAAGAATCAATCACCATGAAGAATGGACCCGTTTCTTGGAAGGGAGGACAGTGAGACATTTCGGCAACTCTTCTGGCCGAGTGAAGATTGTACATTACCAACTTTATTTGGTATAATGGGAGGATGAAGCAAGGTGCCTCTCAGCGGCAAAGCAATGCTGCGGCTGTACAGGAGGGCGGGATGGATTGTCCTTCACAGTCGGGGGTCTCATGTCAAAGTCGGCAAAGGCAACCTGCGTGAGATCATACCGCTCCACAAGGAGCTGGCCTTCGGTCTCGAGCAAAAACTACTGAAGCGGTTGGCACGTCCGTGAGGAGAACGGAAGGAGCGTAATGCAGTATCATTTCCGGGTTCACCCTGGGCAGCCTGCCTGGGCAGAGTGTATAGAGCTGAAGGGATGCGTCACGCAAGGCAGGACCCGCGCAGAGCTGGATAAGAACATGGTGGAGGCCTTGAACCTCTACCTCGAAGAACCAAAGTCATCAAAGGTGTTTTTTCCGCCGCCGGAGCGTATTCCACGGAGCCAACACGTTGTTTTGGTGGAAGTTGATCCTCGCGTAGCCTTCGCGGTCCAGCTTCGGCAGTCCCGGCTCAGAAGCCGCCTGACGCAGAAGGAGGCCGCGCGGCGTCTGGGATTACGCAGCATCTACAGCTACCAGAGGCTCGAAAGACGCGCAAACCCATCGCTTGCCACCATCAAGAAAGTCACAACCCTTTTTCCGGAGCTTTCGCTGGACTCCGTCCTCGGAGGCGCATGAACGCGCGCAGTCTGATAGGTGCGATAGAGAGCAAGGAGAAGCGCCACGCGCTGTATGAGCAGTGCGAGCAGAGGCTTGAGGTTTTAGCGCCATGCCTCCACGGGAACCGAGGTCCGAGGTGTTCGTCACGCCGTTCCGCTAGTCTCCAATTATCTCATTCAAACCTTCAACGACATCTGCCAGTTGCTCGGCAGATACCTGGCCGATTCTCTTGCCAATGCGCTCTGCGGAGAGGGTGCGAATCTGGCTTATCTTGACCCAGGCTCTCTTTGATTGAATTGGCGTCTTCAGCTCTGAAGTAAGCGGAAAGCCAGCCTTCTGCTCCTTGCTGGTGATGGCGACTGCGATGACGGTGCCAGATCGTTCGTTGAAAACATCATGGCTCAGGACAAGGACGGGACGGGTTCCCGCCTGTCATGCCCTCGGACAGGATTGCGGTCTGCCCAATGGATGGCTCCTCTTAGAATTCCGGCCAAAGCCTTTGCTCCGCCGCGAGGCCTTCCTCCGACAGATCCTTTTCCGCTTTTGGATCGAGCTTTGCAGCTTCACGTGCAAGCCTGGACTTGTCAAGGCGAGCCAGCTTTTCGTGCATCGCTTCCTCGATGGCCTGGCTTCGATTGGAGAATGTCCTCTGTTTGACGAGCCGATCTATTCTGCCGACGATCTTCTCGTCAATTGTGATAGCGATCTTCGCTTTTCCCATGCTCCACCTTCCAGTATGATATTGCATCATACCATGCGAATCGTCAAGCTTGGAGCCTTCCCCCCTCACGATCTGGAGGCGTGAAGCCGCGGTCACTGCGAATTGTGCCAGGCAAGTTACATATAATCACGCGACTGTCGAGCCCGTTCGGGGTCAATTCGGCGCCTCATCGCCCTGCTCAGCGGATGCAACGAGTTCGTTCTTGGGCTTCTGAGGGCCGGACAGCGGGAAACTACTCTATCGTGTTGACTGTGACTTCGTTCGATTGGATCCACTGAAGTGACTGGTTATCGTCCTCCAGCAGGACACAGGTCTTGTCGGATTCTGCGCTCTCGAAGCGAACTGCGAGGACCTGGTAGATTCTGTCCAGCGCGAAGGTCCGCTCCTTGTGGGGACCCTGGATGACCTTGACTGAGAAGTTGTGAAAGTACATCTCTCGTGCCTCCTTGCGTTCGCGGGTCTCATCCAATGCGATAAGCGGACAATTATCGATCATGGAGCTGATAAACGCGTGGGGAAGGTATTCGACTCCGGCGAGGACGGCCTCAGGATCTTGTCGATGAGACCGTACTCGACGGCATCCTCGGCAGACATGTAGTAGTCTCTCTCAAGGTCCTTCTCCACGGTTTCGGGGGACTTGCCCGTATGTCTGGCGAAGTACGACACGATGAGCTTTTTAATCCGGATGATCTCCCGGGCCTGGATGCTGATGTCCGTCGCCTGGCCGGACGTCCCGCCCCATGGCTGATGGATGAGGATGCGCGATGAGGGCAGTGCCATCCTCTTGCCCTTGGCGCCGCAGGCGAGCAGCAGGGCCGCCGAGTAGGCAGCCCCCCCGAGACAGATGGTCTGCACGTCCGGCTTGATGTACTGGATCGTGTCATAGATGGCGAGACCCGCCGTCACCGCGCCGCCCGGGGAGTCGATGTAGAGGTGAATGTCCCTCTCGGGGTCCTGGCTCTCGAGGAACAGGAGCTGGGCAACCACGAGATCGGCGTTCAGGTCGTAGATCTCTCCATCGACGAAGACGATCCTGTCTTTGAGGAGCCGGGAGAATATGTCGTAGGCCCGCTCTCCGAGGCCGGTCTGCTCGATGACTATGGGGACGAGATCGAGGTCTTTCTCATCCATGAAGCCGACGCCTCACCTTCTGCATAAGGGTACAATTGCGCTTGCTCATGGCGCACCTCCTGGGCGAGTGCTCGCGCGTTGTATCGCTGCGTCAATCTCTTCGAGCGCAATCTCTATTCCGCGTACCAGACCATCCCCATAGACAGAGGGCGGCGATTCACGCTGCGATTGCAATTCCTTGACTATGCGTCGGCGTAATTCTAAACCGTCGATCATCATGTGCTCATCACTCCCGCCACGAGGGCGTATTCAGAAGCAGCCATGGCGCGCTCTGATCACTTCGGATAATCAAGAGGCCATCCGGGCGGCAGCTTGTAATCAGCTCTGATCTCTTCCCAGAGCGGATCGTTTTGCTCGTTCTCCTCTTCCCCCTCAGCCTCCGCATCTTCTTTCATGACCTTGCCTATCTCGGCACGCCCCATGTCCTCGTGCTCCTGCACTTTTTCTTCCTGCTCATCGGCGTCATAGTCTATCCACAGCTCTTCCAGCGAGGTATGAAGGTCGATCATTCCACGATCCAGGTCTGAGAGCCGCTTGGCGCCTTCGGGGTTTGCTACCTTCATTTCGATAAGGAAGTCTATCGCCGCCTTCAGTGTGGCATGGACATGCCTCAAGACTTCATCCGCATCTTCTTGACTATACTCTGCCATTGCTTCCCCCTCCGCGGATGCCCGCCGGAACCTCACATGATGCCCAAAGGGTCACGCAGTCACCCCCTCCCCTGCCGGGTGACATCATTATACACCCCCTTTTCCGTTGCACGAGAGCTAGAACAATTACGAGGCAATGCGCGGCCTTGACTTTGCGATGCGGCGATCCTACGATTCATTCCATGAGGCTGTCGGACCGGGAGAAGAATACCATCGTGAGCGCTGTCCATCGCTACGATGCGCAGGCCCAGGTCTTCCTCTTTGGCTCTCGCGTTGATGACGCGAAAAAAGGGGGGGACATTGACCTCCTGGTAAGGTCCGCCGTCATAGGGCCTTTAGAGAGAAGCCGAATCCTCAGGGCTATCTGCGACGCCATCGGAGAGCAAAAGATCGACATCCTCGTGGCGGCCGACCTGTCCAATCCCATGGCACGAGTGGCGCAGCGCTCCGGAGTCCTCCTCAAATGACGGCTGACATTCACGCAGTGCTCCTGGAAAACCTCGAGGGGATGCGAAAATCAGTTCTATGGCTCAAGCGTTCCTATACAAAGTGCACCCGGATCGGAGTGAAGGATCAGTACACGGAGGATGAGTTCGACGATTTCGAAAACCTTGCCAGCAGGTATGCGCGGATGCTCGATGCCACGCCTCAGCTTTTCGACCTCGCGGAAAAGATCGAAGGGTATTGCAAACGTTTTGCCGGGGCGTAATGCCAACCATCGTGCCGACCACGATGGGATGTCATTCGAATTATCGCTCAGGGCCTTTCGTCTGGACACGAACCGCTCCCCCGTCCGGTTGGATGCTCTTGCCGCGGCGGCGCGCGGAGACCCGCACGATCTCGGCACCCAGCAGCAGGACCATCATGGAGATGTCGATCCAGATCATCAGGATGATCACCGAGCCGGCCGCCCCGAACACTCCGGCAGAGCTGAAGTGGCTGACGATGAGCGCAACGAAGTACTTGCCGGCGTTGAAAAGCACCGACGTCACTATCGCACCCAGCCACACGTCTCTCCAATCGACCCTGGCGTCAGGGAGGATCTTGAACATGGCCGCCGCCAGCAGCAGGATAGCCCCGACGGACACCAGCCAGTTGCCGCCCCAGAGGATGAGGGCGGTTGTCTCCACAGTCAGCATTTTCCTCAGCAGATGGCCGAAGGAGGAGAAGACGACGCTGGCGCCGAAGAACACCAGCATCAAGAAGGCGGCCGCGGCGACCAGCAGAACGGAAAGAAGCCGCTTTGCAACAAACCGGGCCATCCCTCCTTTTTTCAGGCTCGGTTGGACATCCCAGGCGGCGTTCAGAGCCCTCTGCAGCTGCAGGAACGAGCCGATCAGTCCGTACATGAAGAGCGCGATGGCCAGGACGATCGACGGCGTGCTGCCGGTCCACTGGGCCCGCACGTTGTGGATCATCACCTGCACCTGCTTGACTTCCAGCGCGCCCAGCAGCGGCTGCAGGTGGCGGTACAGGACGACCTGGGTGGTCTCCGTCCCGAGGATCCGCCCCGCCAGCCAGATTATGCTCACAAGGATGACGGGCAGGAAGAAGATGGTGAAGTAAGTGGTGGCAGCCGCGACCTGGGAGGCCTTGTGCCTGGAAAACCCGCTCAGGGTCTCCTTGATGAAAGGCATGACTTCCATTGATCCACTCCCTCCTGTGAGATTGTAATGACAACAACAGCCGCGCTCTGTACGGAAGCACGCATAGTGTGCGGCGAGCATAAGCACGAGTTGTCGCCCCGCATTCAGTTGCGTAAGTTAAACAGCAGAATCATAAGAACCCGGGACAATTCAAGAAGGAGTGTCCTATGTCTGAAGAAATCAAGGTAATGCGTTTCCACGAGTATGGCGGTTCTGAAAAACTGGTCCTGGAAAACATCCCCCGGCCTGCGCCCAAGGCTAATGAGGTTTTGATCAAGGTACATTTCGCCGGGGTCAATCCCGTCGATTGGAAGTTCAGGGCCGGCTACCTCAAGGATTACATGCCCCTGCAGCTTCCCTTCGTCCCCGGCATCGACGTTTCCGGTACCATAGAAGAGCTTGGTTCCGAGGTGAAGACCCTGAAAAAAGGACAGGCCGTATTTGGTATTGCAAAAGGGGGCTACGCCGAATACGCAATCGCATCGGCCGGCGACGTCACAGCAAAGCCTGATAGGCTGAGCTTCGAGCAGGCCGCAACTTTGCCCGTGGGAGCGCTGACGGCCTGGCAAGCCGTCGAGGATGCGGAAATCAAGGCCGGACAAACAGTTGTCGTCCAGGGCGCCGCTGGAGGCGTTGGACTTTTCGCGGTCCAGTTCGCCCGAGCAAGGGGAGCGAGAGTGACCGGGATTGCTTCCGCTGCCAACAAGGACTTTGTGAAATCCCTAGGGGCGGAGAATTTTGTGGACTATGCAAAGGGTCCGCTGGAAACGGAAATAAAGAATGCGGACGTCGTCATCGACACAGTCGGCGGGGAAACGCTGGAAAAATCCTATGATCTATTAAGGAAGGGAGGCACCCTCGTGACCGTGTCCGGCATGATTTCGGAAGAAAAGGCCAGGGAACATGGCGTGAAGGCCCTGGGTTCAAGAAGGGGTCCGACGGAGAAGCTGAAGATGATCGGCGAGATGGCGGCCGAGAAGACGCTGCGTACCGAACTTGGGAAGATCTTCCCGCTCGCTGAAGCCGGGGCCGCCCAGGACCTGAGCCAGACAAGGCACGGGAGAGGGCGCATCCTCTTGAGAGTGCGTCCATAGCATAGACCAGTTGCGCGCGGCCGACTGAGCTGGAGGACGGCGGGATTCGACCGGTGCCCAGAGCCGGACCGCGCAGCATCTACAGTTACAAAAGCGATCACCTTGGAAATTGTTCGGCAATAAGGGCATCAGCCACCTCGCGTGAATATGACGCGTTCGCCAGCTTCAACCGCCCGAGGTAGTAAGCGACAGCGTCTTCACATGTGGGTACGCCAGGATCTTCCCATCCTTCGTGACGATGGTCGCTCCGAGTGACAAGGCTGTGGCAATGATGATTCGGTCTGCCGGGTCGGCGTGGATCGGCTCGGGAAGTTCAACGGCGAGCCGAGCGATTGTATTGTCGACCGGCACAAAGTGGAAAAGCGCCAGCCGTTCGCATTTCTCCACCCACAATGCTGCGGGGATGCGCAGCTCGAGCCGGCCCTTCCGCTCGAGCATGCAGACCTCCCAGACACTGATTGACGAGATCCCTACAGGCTCCCGCCTGCTGCGGATGGCACTCAGTGCCGGCTTCGGCAGCGACGCCGGATCGTCGATGTATCCGATCCAGATATGCGTGTCGAGGACGATCATCGCGCCGCTTCCCAGTCTTCAGAGCCCACGGGCTCGAACGGCTCACGGTATTTCACCACGAGGCCGCGCAGCGCGGAGAGCTCGTGCTCGTCAGCCTCATCGACCGGCGAAATCCGCGCGACCGGCCGGCCGTGATCCGTAATCAGAATTTCCTGGCGTTTTTCCTCGACCAGCCGGAAATACTCGAACGCTTTCGGCTTGAAGCTCGACTTGGAAACTTTGACCGGTGAAACTCGCTTCATAAGACCATAGTAATAAGTCCATGGTCCTATTGTCAAGGAACGCGGCACACTCTCGTCGAATCCGGCTTCGACAGCCTCCCGCCGGAGCGCCGGGCGGAATCCTTTCGAATGAATGACGGGGGTTGGACCGAACAGATCAAGAACATCGAACGAAATGTCGGCAAATAGCACGGCTGCGGCGAACCCGGCTCATGTGGCGCCGGTCTTCGCGGCCCTTGGCGATGCAACCCGGCTGGCGCTTGTCGCCAGGTTCTGCGCAGGCCTTGTCAGCGACCTCCGCCAGGGGCGGGAGCGCATCTGGGCACTGGATCCGGTCCACCTGGAAGAGGCGTGCGGCTGCCTGGATGAGATCTCGATCCAGTGGGACAAGGCGCTCGATCGCTTGGAGAAGTTTGTCGAGGAGTGACGGACAGGCAGCCGCACGAGGTGGATGTCGTAGTGATCCGCGGAAATGGCCGACTAAAACGGCGTGATGGCGCGCCCGTTATTCCATGCATGAACTGCGATGGGATAGAGCTTGTCCTTGACTGAACTATGGAGGACTCATTAGCCTTATGATGATGAAGTACAGGGTCGTGTTGGTCGAATCGGAAGAGGGTTTCTCGGTTAGTTGTCCGGCACTTCGAGGATGTCATTCTCAAGGCGCAACCCTTGATGAGGCACTGGAAAATATCAAATCGGCAATCCGTGAATGGTCGGACGCGGCATCAGAAGAAAAGTCGAAACTCCCCATCATAGAGCGGATCGTCACCGTGTAGCCCCATGCCGAGGATACCCGGCATCAGCGAAGACGATGCTGTCCGTGCTTTCAAAAAGGCCGGCTTTGTGATCTTGCGACAGGGCAAGCACGTCGTCATGTCCAACGGACATGTGCGCCTGACTATCCCCCGCCACAACCCAATCAACGCGTACACCATGGGCGCGATTGCCGCGGATGCCGGGTTCGGCCCGGAAGAGTTCAAAGATCTGCTTCGCTGATTGGTGATCTCACCAAAAACGGGGAGAGCGCTCGTCAAAGCACGCCGGCGTGCTCCTTGCGGTCCTTCACGAAGAAGTACCACAGTGCGGCCATTTCGATCCCGGCCGCGCCTTCTATGATGTTCTGGATGTCCTTGATGCTGATGACCTTCTTGCCCTTGTCGTCCTTGACGTCCTTGCCGTCGAATTCCGCAACCTTCTTGCCATGGTTGTCCCGAAGGTTCTTGCCCTGGATTTCGCCAAATACCGCGCCGTTCGTGGACCGAATGTTGTTCCTGTCGACTTCTGCGAGCTTCTGGCCCGAGCTTTTCTTTATCAGCCGCCTTCCGTCAAATGTATAGTCAGCCATCTTTTGCCTCCGTTTCGATCGCCATTATCCACAAATATAGCATCAGTACGCCCATCTTTTCCGTCAATTGCTGCTGCCTCGGCAGGCTGACCGCTACCTGTGCTTTGCCAGCAGCCACTCATAGAACGCGGGATCGCTGTAGGTATCCGTCCAAACGTCGTGGCCGTGGTCAGGCCAGTACTTCCAGGTCACGTCGATGCCCGCTTCCTTCATGGCGATCACCGTCTTCTTCACGGCCTCCGGCGGGATGATGGGGTCCATGCCGCCGTTCACGTAGTAGAACGGCACCGCGGCCGCGGCGCTGTACGGCCGGGTGAGGACCTCGAATCCCTCGGACCGAAGCGCAGCCGCGTAGCGGATGTCCCCGAAGCTCAGGGGCGCCGCGGCGGCCACCAGCTCGGGATAGCTCAGCACGAACCTGATGGTGGCCTCTCCGCCCATGCTGAGCCCGGTGACAAGGACGCGGCTGCGGTCAACGCGGTATCGCGAGAACAGCTCCTCCAGGACGCCGCGCATGTACGCCGTGGGGAAGGATCGGTAATCCCGGGTGTCGCGAAGGCCGGGCGCGGCGATGATGCAGGGAAGGCTGTGCCCCTGGCGGATGTACATGAAAGGGCTGGCCTTGGCCAGGAGCTCGATGTCGGTCCCGCGATCCCCGGTCCCACAGAGAAAGAAGATGAGCGGCCATTCCTTCGATGACGATGGATCGTACCCGGGAGGCAGGTATTCGAGGTATCCCGCGCCGAAGCGCGCCAGTTCCGGGTTCTCGAAAGCCCGCGCGTGGATTCCCTTCTCGGCCAGCCATGCCGGGTAGTCCCGGCAGACAGTGAACGTGCGATCGCGCGTCAGCCTGACGTCCCATACAGCCTGGAAGCCCTGGGACGCCTTGAACGCGGCCCGACCCATGAGACTGCCGGACGCCGGGTCGAAACGGAACGTGAGATCAGCGTGGGCGTTGGGCCATGTCGCCCTCCAGTACAGAACGGGCTCGGGCTGCAGATCGACCTTGAAATGGACCTTTTTCATGTCCCTGGGCTTCTGGAGGTTGGTGCCTGCCCACAGGAGGGCCGTTCCCTGTCCGTCGGAAATGTCCTGCACAAAAAGGACCACCCTTATGTCCTTCGGAACAGGGTATCCGTAGTCATACCCTTCCCACCTTCCCATGAACGGCTGCAAGGGGGCCGGCACCGCGGAAGAAGACGCCGCTGTTTCCAGGCTGCCGAAGATGAGCGATTCGTTGGTGCTTCCGTTGAAAGAGGAATGCAGATCCCCGAAGCCGCGTCCCGCCAGGTCCTCCCAGGAGGTGCGGCCGAAGTCCCGCGTCGGCTGCGGGGCCGTCGGCTGCGCGGCCGTCGGCGTCGACGGCGTTGCTGCGCATGCGGCCAGCAGCAGGCAGGCGAGAGCAGACATCATCATGCCTTTCATGATTCGGCCACCTTTCGTCCTTTTGTCGCCCATAAGGTTGCACGGCAGCGAGCCTTTACGCAAGCACGTAGAAGAAAGGGGCGTGTGAAAATGAATGATGAACAAGCTCGGATGGCTTGGAGGTGTGTTGAAACGTGTGTATAATATTGCTCAGGTGGTCAGTATGGAGCGCGTGCGGAGGAATATCATGATTCCAGCCCACTTGGACAAGGAGCTGGACACAATGGCGGAAGTCCTGGGACACACCAGGAGCAACGTGATAAGCAATGCCCTCTCCTACTATTTCGACATGCTGGACCTGGATATTGCAAGGGAGCGGGCGCGTCGGATTGAGGCGGGAAAAACCAAGCCTCTCACGCCCGCAGAACTGCGTAAGGCGCTGGGAATCTAGCCTTTGTCCTGGGTCATTGAATACGACCCCGCGGTCCTGAAAGACTTCAAGCGGATCGATCGACCCGACCAGCGTTTCATTCTTGACAGTCTGGACAGATTCATCAACAACTATTCCCGGAGCTACGTGGAGGCACTGATCCGAACGGGCAGATTGAAGAGGCTCCACGGTGACTGGAAGGGATACTATCGGCTTCGATTGCGATCGTACCGTGTGATCTATCGTGAGTATTCACATAGACTGTTGATTCTCGTGGTACGTGTTGGACATAGGCGGGACGTTTACGAATGAGAACAGGCCGCGTGATGCCGGTCCGGCCTCAGCACTTGGGCGTCCTGCGCTCGGCTCCTTCCGCCCTCGGTTCATTCCGGCCGGCGTACGCGAGGTGCCTCGAGTGGATGACGCCAGCGCAAGCCTGGGAAACGCGCGTAGTCCCTGTCTGTGCTGATCCATTCGCTGCCCGATTCAATCGCCAGAGCAGCAAGGTACGCATCCGCCACAATGTTCCCCCGCGCTTCGCTCTTCTCACAAAGCTTCGTGAAAATGCCCCAGTGCCGAGGTCCAGGGGAAATCACAACCGCGTGTATGTCCTCCCGCAACTGGCGGACGAAGGCCATCGCCGTCGGGGCAGGAGTCGGCGGATCGAAAATCCGCGGATGGGTGAGGATGCGAAGACAGCCGCTGAGCACCAGGTCGGAAACACCGTACGCTGACCCGCCCCGCATCACACCTTCCAGCCACTCTCGGTATTCATCATGCCGCTCGCATTCTTCGCGATGGGCATAAATGAGAACGTTGACGTCACAGAGAATCATCGAACGTCGTCCATGACGTCCAGCAGCTCGCTCATGCTGTTCAGGTTCACGCCTCGCTGAACGCCTCTGCCCCGGAATGTGACGATCGGACGGCTTCCCGCAGTGGCTGGCTCAGACCGACGCAGCACCAGCGCCGCCCTTATGGCATCTTCTATAAGGTCTCTGAGCGTGCGATTGGTTTCCGCAGCTACGCGTTTCAGCTCGATGAGCAGATCGTCCTGAATATCAATTGTCGTTCTCATACATAAAAGCATATCTAGAGGCCATAAATATGTCAACATATTGGATAGGGCTGCTGGCGACTTCCAGTCGACTTCCCAACCTAATCCATGCATAATTCATGCATGGCCACAAAGACCATCTCCCTGGTACGAAGGGCTATATTCCCGGGAACCCCCTCAACTGCCGGGGAGGTATTGGAAATAGTGAGGCGTCGGCTCGCAGAAGGGAAAACCTTGCTTCCCCCGGAGTCGCTTGATCGTCTGGATGCGGCACAGAAGAATCCCAGATCCTCTGAATCCCATTGGACGGGAAAGTGATCGTCGCCGAACCGCTGGTGACACGTGACCTGGATCATTTCAGCCGGATCCCGGGACTTACGGCGATAGGATACTAAGAGAGCGCCTGCCTCACCGTCACGGTCGTGCCATCCCCGGCAGAATCAATCCCAGGTAGTCCAGGAACGGCTTCATGGTCTTGAAGATGGCCACGCTCGATTGCACCACTGAAGGTGACAGCAGCTCCTTGTCGGTGACAGTATGCATGACAGTGATCTGCTTCAGGCGGAGGAGCTCGAGATCCGGATGATCGGCTGCGTAGCCCCTGGGCGCCTTGGCCAGTTTTTCTCCCGTGAGTCCGCCAAAGGCGGCAACGAAGTCCTTTTTTCCGATGAGCTTCTTCACGGTCGAGGCGTCTTTGTCTACTGCGCTCCGCCACCTGGCAAGCTGTTCTGTGGACGCCTCGTGACACCCTCCGGCCAGCATGGAGTGATTGCCGGGTGCGATATGGAGGTAGTAGGGGTATCCCTTCGACTTGCGTCCTGCAGGGCCGATCGACGCTCCCATGTTCGTCTTGTATGGGCTCTTGTCTTTGGAGAACCGCACATCGCGGAATATGCGGAACATGCAGTCCTTCGGAGCAACTCCCGCCAGGTCCTCGAAAGCCGAGATCTCCATGATGAGGGCTGCCACGAAATCCTCGAATCGCCCCAGGGCGTTTTCATAGTCGGATCTGTGCGCCTCGAACCACGCCCTGTCGTTGTTCTTTTCAAGCTGCTTGAGAAACGAGAGAACAGGAGCCAGATCCACGGAGTTCTTCATGGCCACCCCTTTCGCGGCTGATCTACGCCTCCTGCTTGCTTCCGAACTTTATCTTTCCCTTTTGCGCGAGACGGGTCAGGAAATAGATCGTGCTCTCCGTTGAAAGCTTGAAGCGCTCGGCTGCCTTGTCCACGTCCACTTCCCCTGATTCCTTGGTAAACTGCAGCATCTCTTCCTCGATCTGCGCCGCCCATTCGTCGAATAGACCGCGCACCTCAGGAGTGGCGAACCGCGAGGTCTGCGCGCCCTCCGACATCGCGCCCATCATCTTTCTGCACATGTCCCATGGCGATTCGCCGCCTGCTTCCGCGGTTTTTCCGCCGCCCATCATCATGCGCATCATTCCCATTGGGCCCCCCTCCCCCATCATTTTCGGCATCATGCCGGCCATCATCTTGCCGCGCTCCTCTGCGCTCATTCCGCCGAGGAACTTCTCCATCATGGTTTCCATTGCCCTCAGCTTTTCCTCGGCGGACATCTTGTCCATCATGCCTTCCATCATCTTCTCCTTGATACCCACAGAATCCTCCTTACGCGAGAAAGCGATTGAGTGACGCGATGATCTTGTTGTCAGTGAGCCGATAAAGCACAAAGGGTCCGTCGCGCGTGGTTTGTACGATCGCGACCTGCTTCAAAACCTTCAAGTGATGGGAGACAAGGGGTTGTGAGAGCTTGAGAGCCTTCACCACCTCGTTCACCGAGCGCTCAGCCTTCTCCAGGTAGAATATGATCCGAAGGCGATTCACGTCTGCAAGGGTCTGAAACAAAGCGCTCAAGGTTTCAAGCTCGTTCATATAAATAGCCATAGATATAAATTCCTGTTGATATAATAGGGGCGAAAATAGATCCTGTCAAGGCTTTTTTCAAAAAGATACGGAAAAGGCGGCTCAGTAGTCTTACAAGTAGGCGTGCTCTCCCAATTGCGCTGAATCGAGACCCACCTCCTCCTCATTTTCCGCCACGTGAACACGCGTGATCTTGTTGATCACCCACAAGGCGGCATAGGTGAAGAGAAAGGCGTAGGCGGCTGCGCCGAATCCTGCCACAGCCTGTTTCCCCAGGAAAGCCCAGCCGCCGCGAAGGGCCCCGTCGAAGCCGGACGGATTCAGTGCCGCGCTCCCGAAGACACCTAGGCAGAGAATGCCGAGCACTCCGCCGACACCATGCACCCCCCACACGTCCAACGCATCATCCCAATGCAGCCTGTTCTTCAATGTAATGGCCATGTAGCATATGCAGCCGGCTCGCGGGAGATGGGCCTGCCGAACGTGGGGGTCACCATCGACACGGGACATTCCTTCGTGGGTCCCCTGCCATCCCCCTGCTGGCGCCCCCCCTGCCGCACGGCTATACTGAGGTAAAAGGGGCCCCAGATGGAAAAACTGAAAGTCTCCAACGGCATTTTCTGGGTCGAGGTGCCGGAAGCTGATCTGCGAATCCTCTGCGGGTGTCCGGCGGACAGCGTCAAGCACCTGATGAAGCGCGGGCTGATTGCGCAGCGCCAGAAGGCGGGGATCAGCCATGAGACGGGCCCGAACGCCATCCTGCTTTGCGACTCACCCATCCAGAAGGGCTGCTTCACCAATCTCTCCGAGTTCCCGGTGCTCCAGATGCTCTACCGGCAGGGAATGATCATTCCCGGCCATCTGAACAATACCGGCCGCAAGCCGATGCTCATCGGCCTGGAAGACCAGGTGCGCTCGCAGGCCCAATACATATTCCGCGGCAACTACGGGCTGGCGTCTGAAGAAGAGATCATGGCGTGCGGGGTGCCGGCGGAAGAAGCGCATGAGATGATGCGCATCAAGCGCTGGTTCGCGTTCGGCAGGATCCGGGAAACCGAAGAGCTGTTGTCCATGAAAATCGTGGACAAGGACGCCATCGAGCTCGCCCCCGGCGTTTTCGTGCACAGGAAAGGAATGAACCGCTGGGAGTTCCTGGCAGGCGCGGAGTCCGTGGAGGTGGACCTCAACCTGGGCCCCGGGGAGGAATACGAGGCGCCGTTCGACCTGGGTTCCCACACTCTGCGCCGCGAGTACTTCTCCGTGATTCACGTCGGGGAAGGAGACGGGTGGGACCCTGCCAAGCCCTGCATGGGGAGCATCCTTTGCTTTCAGGGCCGGCTCTACCTGATCGACGCGGGTCCGAACATCCTCCACTCGCTCAGGGCCCTGGGCATCAGCGCGAATGAGATCGAAGGGATCTTTCATACCCACTGCCACGACGATCACTTTGCCGGGCTCACCTCCCTGGTGCGCTCGGATCGGCGGCTGCGCTACTTCGCGGCGCCTTACGTGCGGGCGAGCGTGGAGAAGAAGCTGGCGGCGCTCATGGGGATCGATCAGAGGCGATTCGCGCGCCTGTTCGACGTGCACGACCTTGTGCCGGGAGAATGGAACGCCGTCGAGGGCCTGGACGTGCGCCCGGTGTTCGCCCCTCACCCGGTGGAGAACACGGTGCTCTTCTTCCGCGCGCAAGATGAGAAGGGAGTGAAGACCTACACGCATCTCGCGGACCTTACCTCCCTCGACGTGCTCGACCAGATGGTCACCTCAGATCCAGGCAAGGACGGCATATCTCCCGAAACCCGGGACCAGTTCAAACGGGAAATGCTCGAACCATTGGATTTGAAGAAGGTCGACGCGGGGGGAGGCCTCATTCACGGGAAGCCGGAGGACTTCTCCACCGACTCTTCGCGAAAGATCATCATGAGCCACTCCGGTGTCCCGCTCACGGAAGCGCAGAAGGAAATAGGCTCGAGCGCGGCATTCGGACAGAGCGACGTCCTGATCCCCGTCCAGCACCAGACTTACATCCTGCGGTCCGCCCACTACTACCTCAAGTCCTACTTTCCCGATGTTTCCCCGCGCGAGCGTGAAATGCTCATCAACTGCAGCATCGCGGCGTTCAATGCCGGCTCCCTCATGATCAGAAAGGGCGTGCGCAACACCGACATCTTCCTGATACTGAGCGGAACAGCCGAGGTGATAGACAGGGAGGCGGGGTTCCACAGCCGGCTGGCTGCCGGGGCCCTGGCGGGAGAGCTCTCCGCGCTGTCCGGCGAGCCCTCCCACCGGACCTTCCGCGCGGAGAGCGACCTCGCGGCCCTGCGCATACCCTGTGAAACGTACCGGCTTTTCATCCGTCGAAACGGCATCGAGGAGTCCGTGCACAAGATACGGGAGAATCGCCAACTGCTCTTCAGCACGCGCCTGTTCGGCGACATGGTCTCATTCACCGCGCAGCGGGAGATTGCGCGGGTCATGGAGAGGCGGCAGGTGGCCAAGGGACAGTATGCGCCCCATGCTTCGGAGCTGAGCCTGTTCCTTCTGGCTGAGGGGGAGATCTCCCTCCTGACCGACGATATCGCAATCGAGGTCATCTCTCCCGGTGACTTCTGGGGAGAGATAGCCGTCGTGGAGGGACTCCCCACGGTCTGCCAGGCGCTGGCGCTCCGTGATTCGGTGTACTTTGCCATCCCCGCTGAGTCACTGACGGGGTTCCCGAGCATCTACCTGAAGCTCCTCGAGGTCTTTGACCGGCGCCTGAAGATCATTCGCACGAAGTTTCATTTCGAGTGGCAGGATTTCTACACCGTGGGACTATCGGAGATCGACGACGACCACAGGAAGATTTTCGCGCTGGCCAGTGACCTGTCCGCTCACCCCGAGGAGGCAGCAGGCGCCCGCCGCGAACAGTGGGCGGCGCTTCTCGAGCTTGTGCGCTCTCATTTCAAGAAGGAAGAATCGCTTCTCGAGAGCCGCGGGTATCCCCGGTTGAACGCTCAGCGGAAAGATCATCAGGTTCTCCTGTCCGAGCTCGAGGACGTGGTGAGGACGGGAGAGTCGGGGGATGCCGTGCTCAAAGATTGGCTCATCCGCCACACGCTGATCGAGGACCGGCTGTTCAAGGACTTTTTTGCAGATCGACGGGTGGGGAAGAAAGCCCGGCGGGGGTGAAGTGGGCGCGTTACAGCAAGCGTACTTCGATCTCGTCTACAATCCACTCTATGACGCGACCACGGCGAAGCTCAGTCGCTACAAAGCCCTTCAGCAAAAGTGCCTGCGCGCATTGGATCTCGAGAAAGCCTGCCGTCTCCTGTGCGTGGGCCTGGGGACGGGCAACGAGCTGGTGGCTGCCCTGCGGGCCGCCGCGCAGATCGAAGTTTCGGGAATCGATCTCTCACCTTCGGCCCTCGCATCCAGCCGGCGGAAGCTGCGCCTGATGGGCAGAACAGCCGACCTGCAGATCATGGACGCGGCCGTCATTGGCCACCCTGACGGCAGCTTCGATCGCGTGCTCTGCATGCACGTCCTGGACTTTGTCGACGACCCGGGCAGGGCGGTGCGGGAGATCGTGCGCGTTCTGGGCCCGGGCGGGCGGTTTGTTATGACATTGCCTTCCCGGTTGGAGGGGACCGGCCTTGGCCTTTCCCTTGCGCGGGACGAGGTCCGCACCGCCCTGCGGTCCGGCCGTCACCCACTTTCCGTTGTGGCGGACCTGCTGTTCAAGCTCGTCATGGGCCTGGTGTACGTGCCGCTGCTCGCGCGCAGCGGGCATCACGTTTTTTCCGCGCAGCAGGTGCGCGCCCTCTTCGAGAGGCTGCCGGTGGGCACGCTGGCAATCGAGGAAGAGCTTGCGTACCAGGATTTCATCGTGACAGGAGAAAAGTTGTGATGTTGCCCGAGGACGTTTATTTCAAAACCCTTGACAGCGAGGAGCTGTGGAAACGCTACTGCGGTTTCCTGGACCTGACCGTCGAGGATTTCGTGCAGATCCAGCGCTCGCTTCTGGCCGAAGAGCTGTCCTTGGTGGCGGACAGCACCCTTGGCAGAAAGATCCTCGGGGCCCGGGCGCCCCTCACCATCGAAGAGTTCCGCCAATCGGTGCCCTTCACGACATACAGTGACTACGAACCATACCTGGGCGAGAAGCGCGAGAATGCGCTGGCCGCCAAACCCGCAGTCTGGTGCCATTCCTCGGGCCGCGGCGGAAAGTTCAAGTGGATCCCCCACAGCGAACCGTTCATGGAGAAGGCCGCCCGCAATTGCGTGGCGGCCTTCATCCTGTCCGCCGCGTCCCGCCGCGGCGAGATCGCGCTTGCCCCCGGCGTCCGGATCCTCACCGTGCTTCCCCTCGCGCCCTACACATCGGGCACCATCTTCGAGTACGTGCGAAAGCGGTTCACCTTCCAGCCCCTGCCGCCACCGGAGTCCGTCGAGTCTTCATCCTTTCCCGAGCAGGTCAGCCGCGCTTTCGAGATGGCGCTCAGGGACGGGTTCGATTTCGCCGGGGCCATCGCCAGCGTGCTCGTGCGGATGGGGGCGCAGATGGCGGGCCATGCTGCACGGACGTCGAAGCTGTCCCTGGGCACGTTCCATCCCAAGGTGCTTTTCCGACTGCTGCGCGGCCTGCTCAGAAGCCGGATCCAGAACCGGCCGGTGTATCCGCGGGACCTGTGGAGCCCCAAGGGGATCCTGGCCGGAGGCGTGGATGTGAGCATCTACCGCGACGACATCGAGAAGTACTGGGGTGTCACCCCCTTTGATATGTACATCAGCACCGAAACGTTGTTCGTCGCATTGCAGAGCTGGGCCAAAGCGCACATGACCTTTCTGCCGGATTCGGTCTTCCTGGAGTTCGTTCCGCACAGCGGCAGGGAAGGAACGGAGCCGAGGCGGGACAGGACCCTGCTGCTGGACCAGCTCGAACCGGGCGGCCTCTACGAGGTGATCGTCACGCAGTTCCACGGCATGCCCCTCCTGCGCTACCGCCTCGGGGATGTGATCAGGGTGGTGAGCATCGGCGATGAAAAAACGGGAATAAAGCTGCCCCAGGTTGAGGTCCGCCGGAAAGTCGGGGAGGCGATCAACCTCGGGAGCCTGTGCAATCTGGACGAGCGGGCGCTGTGGAGCGCAATCGCGGCCTCGGGCATTCCCTATGCCGAGTGGACGGCCATGAAAGAGTACGATCATCATCAGACGTTTCTCCGGCTGGTCATCGAGCTGAAGGAGCCTCGCACCGCGGCGGAGGTCAGCCGGCTCGTACACAATGAGCTGAAGAAGGTGGACCTGGACTACGTGGACGTCGAAAAGTTTCTCGGGGTTAACCCGGTCCGCACGACCATCATCTCCACGGGGAGCTTCGCCCGCTACGTCGAGGCGAGGATCCGTGAAGGGGCCGTGCTTTCCCACCTGAAGCCCGCGCACGTGAATCCATCGCCCGAGATGCTCAAATTGTTGGTCGGAGAAGGCTCGATAGTGGATGAGGAGAGACTGCGACAATGAGCAACGCCGGTTTCGTTCTCAGCCCGCTGATCGCAGCGGCCATGACGTGCATCCTTTTCATCCTGGTCTTTCCCGCGGTCTACCGCGACAGGAGCCGTTCCGTCTTCCTCCTCGTTCTGTTCAGCCTCGAGCTCTGGGCGCTCTTCACCTTCGCAATGCGCTTCAGCCGGTCCATCGACGCGGTCCTGATCTGGGACCGCCTGATATCCGCCTGCGTCATCAGCCTGTACGCGACCTTCTTCCACTTCTGCCACCTCTACCTGGGCCGCAAGAGCCGCTGGCCGATATACATCCTGTACGCGGGCACGGTCGCGGTGGTGGCAATCGAGCTGTTCACCGACCTCGTGATCAAGAGTGTCACACGGCTTGATGTCGGGTACGCCCCCCAGGTCGGTCCTGCGGCCTACGTCATGTTCGCTCCCATGCAGGTGCTCATCATCGGAAACATGATCCGGCTCCTGCACGGGCGGCGCCGTGAAGTCTCGATATTCGTCCGCAGGCGCCTGCTGGCCCTTGCCCTCGCGGGGCTGCTCCCGTTCTTCGGTGCCGTCGCGGACGGCTTCACGGATCTTCCTCCCATGGGGATGTGGGCCAATCTCGCCTTCTGCACGATCTGTTCCGTCGTCATCCTACGCTACCGCCTGTTCGACATCCGCGCGCTTGCACGCACGGGCCTGGTCCGCCTCCTGATCGGCTCGATGATCGCCATTCCCTACATCGGCGCGATCCTCGTTGCGAACGCCCTGCTGCGGGATCGCGAGAGCCTGCTCTGGATCTACGTGGTCTCCATAGTCGCCTACGCACTGGTCATGTGGCCGGCCTACGAATGGGCGCGGCGAAGCCTGGACCGGCTCTTCAACAGCGAGAGGTATGACCACCTGCAGGCGCTGCGGGACCTGGCCCGGGGCGCGGACGCTTTCAGCGGATCCCACGAAACCGCCAGCAAGCTGACTGCCCTTATGCAGCAGGCATTGAACGCCACTTCAGTTTCGCTTCTGCAGCCGCTTTCTGACGGCCAGGGGATGTACCTTGTCGCGAGCAACGGTTCGCCCTGCAGCGCCGAAGGCGCGATCCTTGGCGCGGGGAGTCCCCTGGTGGACTGGTTCCGCAGGCACCAGACCACGCTCTCCATGAGGACCCTGACCGTGGAGCCATTGCTGCAGAACATCCCCCAGGCGGAAAAGGCGGCGCTGGACGAGCTTCGGACCGCCCTGCTGGCGCCGCTCCTGACCGCGCACGGCGCCCTTACGGGCATCCTCGTGCTCGGTCCGAAGGCCTCCCGGCGGCAGTACAACCTGGACGACATCCAGCTTCTGGAGAACCTCGGCGGTGAGGCGGCCATGGCGCTGGAGAACGCAGGGCTTTACCGGGACGCGGTGCGGGCCCGGGAGACCCTGGAAGCGTGGCTCAACAATCTGCCGGACGTGGTGGCAATCGTCGACCGGGATGACGTCATCCGCTTCCTGAACAGGGAGGGCGCGGACCGTCTGGGCGCCCGGCCGGGGCAGCGCTCGTTCCTGCGCTCGGGACCCCCGCAGGAGAACGGCGCCCCGCGGCGTTTCACGGAGACGCTTCGGGGGAGGGAGTACGAGATCGCCTCCGCGCCGCTCGTCGAGCCCGGAGGGCAGCTCTCCTCGGTATTCGTGATGCGCGATATCACGGAGCGCAAGCAGGAGCAGGCAGAGAGGGAGCTGCTGGAGGCCCGCGCGCGTCTGGCGAGCCACCTGGCGTCCATCGGCGAGATGGCATCGGGGATCGCGCACGAGATCAACAACCCGCTCACGGCGGTGATCGGCTACAGCCAGCTCCTCAACGAAGAATCGCTGCCCGAAGATGCGCGCGAGTCCGTGCGCCAGGTCCGGGAGGGCGCGACCCGGGTGGCCGGCATTGTGCAGAGGCTCCTCACATTCGCCCGTCAGCGGAAGCCGCAGCGCGCGGCAATGGACATGAACGAGGTCATTCTCTCCACCCTTGCTCTGCGCGAATATGCCATGCGGACGGGCAACATCTTTGTCACGACCCGGCTGGACCCGGCGCTCCCCCGCACCGTGGCCGACGGCCAGCAGATGCAGCAGGTGCTGCTCAACTTGATCGTCAACGCGGAATGGGCAATGAACAGCGCCCATGGCAAGGGAGTGCTTCGGATAGTGAGCGAGAGGCAGGGGGAAAACCTTCATGTCCTCGTGCAGGACGACGGCCCGGGGGTCCTCCGTGAGATCCAGGACCGCATCTTCGACCCCTTCTTCACCACCCGGGAGATCGGGCAGGGCACGGGGCTGGGACTCAGCATCTGCCACGGGATCGTGAGCGAGCACGGCGGCAGGATCTGGGTGGTGAGCGATGGGGCGCAGGGGAGCGAGTTCCACCTGCTGATCCCCATCGTGGCCTCCGATTCTCCGCCCGTGGAACCGGCCGCGGTGCGGCAGGAGCCCGCACGAACGCGCACGCGCATGCTCGTGGTGGACGACGAGCCGTCGATTCGCGAGCTGCTGAAGGCCATTCTCGAGCCCATGGGCCACAGGGTGGACGCTGCCTCCGACGGCCGCTCGGCCATCGAGCGCGTCAGCGCCAATCGCTACGCCGTTATCCTGCTCGACGTCCGCATGCCCGACATGAGCGGGCTGGAGGTGTTCGAGCGGTTGAAGGATATCGCAGGCTCGATCGCCTCGAGGGTGGTGTTCATGACCGGCGACATGATGGCCGAGGAGACCCGCGCCTTGCTGGAGCAGACAGGGGCGCCCGCGCTGGCCAAACCCTTCGAGGTGAAGGACCTCATGGTGGCCCTGGAAAAAGTTCTCAAGCCACCGCGATAAGACTTCGGGCGCGTGCGGGGCTTAACTGTCTCCATTTGGAGCCCGCCGATACAATTCGTATATTCTCACTATGCATCGTCGACTTTCCCCATTGAAAGCGCGCGTTTTGCCCTTGCGCAGGGTCCGGCCGCCTGCCGAGAACCAGGTGGGGCAGACCCCCGTGGAAGGCATCGGCAACACGCCGCTCCTGCGCCTGGACAGGATATCACGCGATCTTCCCCCACAGGTGCAGCTCCTTGCCAAGGCGGAGTGGATGAATCCCGGCGGGTCGGTCAAGGACAGGCCGGCGGCCAGCATGATCCTGGATGGGGAGCGCCGCGGTGTGCTCCGCCCGGGACTGACCATCATCGACGCGACATCGGGTAACACCGGGGTCGCCTATGCCATGATCGGAGCCTCACGGGGGTATCGCGTGAAGCTCTGCGCCCCGGCGAACACGGAGGCAGGAATCCTGGCCACGCTGCGGGCGTTCGGCGCGGAGCTGATCCTCACTGACCCGTCCGAGGCGATGGATGGCGCGAGTCGCGAGGTTGCCCGGATCATGGCATCATCGCCGGAGAGCTGGTTTTTCCCCGACCAGATGAACAACGATGCGAACTGGAAGGCCCACTACGAGGGCACGGCGAAGGAGATCTGGGAGCAGACCGGCGGGCAGGTGACGCATTTCGTGGCAGGCGTGGGCACCGGCGGCACCCTGGTCGGCACAGGCCGGAGGCTTCGGGAGTTGAGCCCGGGTGTGCGCATAGCGTGCGTCCAGCCGGCATCGCCTCTGCACGGGCTCGAGGGGCTGCGTCACCTGCCGACAACGATCGTCCCCCGCATCTACGACCCCACGCTTGCCGATGAGACCGTCGCAGTGGAAACCGAAGACGCGCAGGCAATGGTTGTGCGATTGGCCCGCGAGGAAGGCATTTTTGTGGGAGTGTCCGCGGGGGCCGCGGTGGCCGCTGCGCTCGAGGTTGCCTCGCGCCTGGAGCGCGGCGTCGTGGTGACAGTGCTCCCGGAAGGCGGACGCAGGTTCATCCATGAGCGGTTCTGGGACGGAGCATGAGAGTCGTTGTCCCGGCAGGGATACTCGAGCGGATGCGTCGGCATGGCGAGGAAACCTATCCGCATGAATGCTGCGGCTTCATGCTGGGAAGCGCGGAAGACGGAATGCAGCAGATCGTGGAGATCCGAAGCCAGCCCAACGAACGCACCGAGTCACGGGAGAATCGGTTCCTCATTACCCCTGACCAGTTCAAAGCCGCCGAGTCCGCGGCCCGCAAGGCCGGCCTCCAGCTTGTGGGCATCTACCATTCACATCCCGACAGCCCCGCCCGTCCCTCCGAGTACGACCGGGATCACGCGTGGCCGTGGTTCAGCTACATCATCGTCTCGGTGAAGGGCGGCAAGGCAGATGAAGCTAACGCATGGCAGCTCAAGGACGATCGCTCGGGGTTCGAGGCCCTGAAGCTGGAGAAAGGAGACTGATGATGACAAAGGTACGGGTGGAGATCCCCACCGCGCTGCGCGCATTTGCCGGCAACCAGGACACGGTGGAGCTGGCGGGAGAAACGGTAGGAGAGCTCCTGCGGGAGCTGGCCGCCGCTTATCCGCAGATGAAGAAACACGTTTTCGACGATCAGGGCAAGCTGCGCAACTTCGTCAATGTCTATGTGAATGACGACGACATCAAGCACCTGGACAAGGAGCTCACGCGCGTGGGCGCAAAAGACGTGATCAGCATCATCCCGTCCGTGGCCGGCGGCGCGCTCACCCAGCAGCAGATCCAGCGGTACAGCCGGCACCTCATCATGCCGGAGGTCGCCATGGAGGGGCAGCAGAAGCTGCGCCACGCGCGCGTGCTCGTGGTCGGCGCGGGAGGGCTCGGCTCGCCGGTGCTCTCTTACCTGGCGGCGGCGGGAGTAGGAACGCTGGGGATCGTGGACTTCGACACGGTTGATTTCACCAACCTCCAGCGCCAGATCATCTACTCCACGGGGGACGTGGGCAGGCCCAAGCTCGAGGCCGCGGCGGACAGGATCCGGGCCATGAACCCGGATGTCCGGGTGGAGACGCACGAAGATAGACTGACATCGGAGAACGCGCTGTCGATACTGAAAAACTACGACGTGGTGGTCGACGGCACGGACAACTACCCTACCCGGTATCTGGTCAACGATGCCTGCGTGATGCTCGGCATCCCCAATGTATATGGAAGCATTTTCCGGTTCGACGGGCAGGCGTCGGTGTTCTGCCAGGAGGACGGTCCCTGCTATCGGTGCGTATATCCCGAGCCGCCGCCCCCCGGCCTGGTTCCAAGCTGCGCGGAGGGAGGCGTTCTGGGAGTTCTCCCCGGCATCATCGGAACGATCCAGGCCACGGAAGCGGTCAAGATCATTCTCGGCAAGGGCACCACGCTTGCGGGACGGCTCCTCATCCTGGACGCAATGAAGATGCACTTCCGCGAGCTGAAGCTGAAGAAGGATCCCTCCTGCCCCGTCTGCGGAGAGCATCCCACCATCACGGAGCTCATCGACTACGAACAGTTCTGCGGCATCCGGGGTGAGGAGATGGAGGCCAGGGATCTCGGCAAAGAGTGGGAGATAAGCCCCAGGGCGCTGCAGGAGAAGATCCGGGCGGGAGATGACCTCGTCATTCTCGATGTCCGCAATCCCGAGGAGGCGCAGATCTCGCGCATCCAGGGGAGCATCCTCATTCCCCTTGGCGAGCTGCCCGAGCGCGTGGCGGAGCTGAACACGGCGGACCAGATGGTGGTGCACTGCAGAATGGGCGGACGGAGCGCCAAGGCGGTGGAGTTTCTCCGCTCGGTGGGATTCAAGAAGGTGAAGAACCTCGTGGGCGGAATCAACGCCTGGGCCGAAGAGGTGGACAAGACGATGGCGAGGTACTAGAAGCACGAGCAGCCGATGATCGCGAGACAGCGGTCGTACGCGAACACACGGTTGCGCCGGCAGTCTGAGAGCTCACTGACAATCCCCAGCCTTATAAGCCGGTCAATACTGTTCGCCGCTGTCGGGAACGGGAGCCCGGTGCTTTTGCAAAGATTCTTGAGCGTTGTGATTGGCCGCTTGCACATGGCCCGGAACACCAGTAAGGCGCTCGACGCTCCTCGCCCGACAGCTTGAACGCGACGGGCATCGTCCCTGAGCAACGCCGCGAGCTGCCGTGCGGTGCTGACCGCGTTGGACGTTGTGTCCCCTACGCCTTCCAGGAAGAAGTCCAGCCAGGATTCCCAGTCTCCCTCCTCGCGCACAAGGTCGAGCAGGCGATAGTATTCGGACTGCCGGTCCCTGAAGTAGAGGCTCAGGTAGAGTAAGGGGTGGGTCATCAGAGGCACGAGCATGCGGCCAATGCGGCCGTTTCCACCGAAAAATGGATGAATGAATTCGAATTGGACGTGTGCCAGCGCGGTTTTGATAAGCGGCGAACAAGGGTCCTGGATAAATCGCTCCAGTGACGCCATGCAGTTTTCCACCTGAGTCGGAGGCGGAGGAACGTAGTGCGCATTGCTGGGACGCGTGCCGCCTACCCAGTTCTGCATGTCGCGAAACTCACCAGGCGTGGCGCTCCTCCATGCTCGCGCAAGGAGCACCCGGTGCATTTCCCGGATCAGCCCGTTGGAGAGCGGAAGTCCGCCGCGCAGGCCGGTCAGGCCATATTCCAGCGCTGCAACATAGTCAGATACTTCCGCCACGTTTCTGAAGGGAGCGTCTGAAGCTCCCTTCAGCTCGAACAGCAGCAGGTCGACAAGCGAGGACTGGTTGCCATTGATCCGCGCTGAGAGCACCGCCTCCCGGCGGATGAAGGCGTATTGCGGGAGCCCGATGGTATCCAGGCGGCAGAGGGAAAGCATCGCCCTTTCCAATAAGCGCTGGCGGGCGTTTGAGATTTCAATGGGCGGATCCGGCGGAAGGTCGGCCGGGACGAACGGTCGAATCAGCTCACTGAAACTGGAAACATATTTCCCGGACACGCCTCGCCGCACTGGACCAAATCGCTTCCATATTAATGATTGGAACACCTTGCCATTAATATGAACGAGCAAAACCCCAGGTTGCTTGCAGGCTCCAGGAATTATCCAGAAGAACACCGTTTACTCTGCCTGCCGCTGCAATGCCTCCTGCAGTGACTCGAGCACGGGCGTGATGTCTTTCTCGCACCCCACCGCGATGCGGACGAGAAACCGGGGAAGCCCGATCTCGGCAAGCTCTTCATCCGTGTCGTCGTAGTGGGTGAGCAGAGTGTAAGGACAGAGAAGGGTCAAATCGGATCCCAGGCTGGGGGCTTTGATGATACCGGAAAGCGGTGAATCGTAGAAAGCGCGGAGGCCTTCCAGGCTGTTCCGTTTCAGCACAAAGCTGATGACACTGCCGGGTCCGCGCAGGATGCGCCGCGCGGTGGCGTAGCTGCGGTGCGACTGAAGGCCGTTGAAAAAGACGCGTTGAACGCCCCGATGCTCCGCCAGGAAGGAGGCAACTCTCAAAGCGTTCTCGTTGAACCGGCACATCCGCTCGCCCAGGCTGCCCAGGTTCCCCTCCAGCGCTTCCGCCTCCCGCGGAGACATCTGGTCGTTCAACAGGCCCTGACAGTCGGCGAGGAGCCGGGCAGCTTGCGCATCACGCACGATCACGGCTCCCCCGGCATGGTCGTTGCGGCCGTTGAGGTATTTTGTCGTGCTGTGAACCACGTAGTCCGCGCCAAGATCGAAAGGATGACAGTTCTCAGGGGTAGCGATTGTATTATCCACCACGAGCGGAATCCCGTGCGCCCGCGCGACCCCGGAGAGCAAGGCCAGATCGGGCACGTCGCTCAAGGGGTTGGTGATGGTTTCCGTGAGGATCGCGGCAGTCTGATCGGTCACAAGGGCGTCGAGGCGGTCGAGCTCATCCACGCCGAGAAATGCGTTCGGCGCTTCATTCTCCAGCCGCGGGGCAAGCCGCAGGCTGTTGAACGTGTCGTTGTAGAGGTGGCCTACCGCCACGATTTGCGATCTCCCCGGCCGGCGCAGCACGTCCAGAACACGGGTGATGGCGCTCATGCCGGAGGCATGGAGGAACGCGTGGCTTCCGCCCTCCAGCCGGCAGAGCGCTTTCGCCACGCGGCGGGAAACGGCAGGGTCGCTCCGGCTGCCCTGGCTGCCCGTGCCGCCCAGGAGGCAATCCGCAGACCTGCTCGAGAGGATGGGGCCGCGCCTCCTCATCTGCTCGGCCAGCCGATCCATGGCCCGGTCTGCATTCCCCAGCACTGCACCCGCCTGCACGGCATCCTTGCCTGCGGCGAGCCCCAGGACGAAGAATCGCACGTCGGATACATCAGAGGGCGGCTGCGGCAGCTGGCCGCCCCGCGACCTCACCACCGCGACAACAGCGTCGTCCCGACCAAGATCCAGCGGTATCTCGTCCGCCCGCTCGATGACTTGCACAACAACTCCGTCCCGGTCGCACGCAGGGAGAAATGTATTGTCAGTGAAAGGCGGTGCCGCGTCCTTCTCTTTCAGGATAATGATCCTGCTCTTTGTTCCCGGTTTGTGGAGACAGAGAACCAGCTCGAGAAGCGCGATCTCAAATGATTCTGTCAGCCTGCAGTGCCGGCAATGGAAGCTGTTTTTCAGCGCCTCTTCGAGCCGCCGCAGCCTGGGAGGGGAGATGAACCTGTAGTATCCGAAGTCGAGCTCAGCCGTGCCTTCCTTGAACGCGATGACGTCGGCCAGGGTCGGCAGGGTCCCCGTGATGGAATAGTCCCCTCCGACGGCTTCACCCGGCTTGTCCAGGGCCATCAGGAGACCTGGATCTGCACCTTGACGCTGCCCGGGTCCGGCTTCGCGGCGTACACGTAGGCGTCGATGCTCTTCTCAAAAGGGAAAGTCTCAGTGGCCAGGGGAAGCAGCTTGACCTTGCCCGAGGCCATCAGGCTCAACGCACGAGGGTACACGTGCGCGTACCGAAAGATCGTGCTCATGCTGATCTCTTTGGACTGCGCCTTGACGATGTCGAAGGTGATGGGCGCAACCGGCATGCCAATGTAGACGAGCCGTCCTCCCGGTCTCAGCATGTCCAGACATTGAGACGCGACAGTCGGGTTCCCGCTTGCTTCGAACACCACGTCCGCGCCCCAGCCCTCGGTGAGGCTCATCACGACGTCCATGGGGTTCTCTTTCGAGACATCCACCGTGCGCACGGGACCGAGGGCCGCCGCCCTTTCGAGCTTTGGCTTCGATACGTCGGTGACCACGAGCAGGCCGCATCCCCCGCCCATCGCGGCAAGAACGGTCATCAAGCCGATGGTACCGGATCCGACGACCACGGCGATATCCCCCGGGCGGATCTCCGCCTTTGAAGCCGCGTGCATGCCGACCGCGAGAGGTTCCACCATCGCCCCCTCGGCGAAGCTGACATTCTCCGGCAGCTTGAAAGTAAAGTCCGCGGGGTGCACGACGCTGGTGCGCAGCACGCCGTGGATGGGAGGTGTTGCCCAGAAGCGCACGGCGGGATCGAGGTTGTACATGCCCAGCCGGGAGGCGCGGCTTCTCGGATCGGGGATTCCCGGCTCCATGCACACCCTGTCTCCCGGGCGAAGCCCGGTGACCTCCGCGCCCACCTCCTCGATCACGCCGCTCGCCTCGTGCCCGAGGATCATCGGTTCCTTCACCACGTAGGGCCCGATTCGGCCGTGGGTGTAGTAGTGAACGTCACTCCCGCAGATGCCGACGGTCCGCACGGCGATCCTGACATCGCGCGGGGTCATTTCCTCATGAACCTCGATCTCCCGCAGGGAGAGTTGATTCACCTTTTCAAGGACGAGCGCCTTCATATCTGCCCTTTCTCCCGGTAGAAAGCCTGGAGTGTATAGAATGCCTTTTTTCGGGTCTTCTTGTCTTCCGCAATGAGCCCTTTCCGATTGAAACCGGCCTGGTAGCGGTTCTGCCGCCGCGGGCAGGTAAAGTCATAGAGGATCCAGGGGGTCAGTCCCTTCACGTACTCCAGCTTGCGGATGACGCCCACCTGGATCTCATAGACACGTTCCATGTACTCCTCGGTGAACTTCTCCGAAATGGTGCCGTGATGCCCGGCCCGCGCATCGGCGCCGAACTCCGAAATGATCACCGGCTTGTCCGGGCTGGAGTTCCTGAACAGGACTTCCAGCTCTTCGATGTTCGGCTTGTACCAGCCGTAGTATTCGTTCAATCCAATGACGTCAAGGTACTCGCTGAGCCGGTCCTCGATGCGTATCTTTTCGTGGTTGACCAGGCAGGCGGCCGTCACGAGCCGGGAGGAGTCCACGGCTTTGGCCTTGAGCGCCAGGTTCTTCATGAACCGCAGCCGTTCGTCCGTGTCAGCGTTCTCATTGCCGACCGCCCAGATGATCACGCTGGCCCTGTTGAAATCACGGTGGATCAGCTCGCTGAGCTGGTTTTCCGCATCCGCGTAGGTGGACGGATTCTGGAATTCGATGGCCCAGTACACCGGGATCTCTTCCCACAGGAGGAATCCCAGCGCGTCCGCCATCTTTGCAACCAGCTCATGGTGCGGGTAATGGGCCAACCGCAAAAAGTTGCAGCCCAGGTCCCGGGCATCCCGGAACCTGCGGGCAATATCCTCGCTGTCGCTGTACTTCCCTTTCAAGGCGTCATCCTCGTGGACACTGATGCCCCGCAGGAACAGCGGCGTGCCGTTCAGGAGAATGTCCGTGCCCCGGACCCGGATCTGGCGGAACCCTATCCGGTCGGCCACCTGATCCTCGCCGCACCGGACACGCACGTCGTAGCAGCGGGGATTCTCCGGGGACCAGAGCTCGGGGGCCGCATGCAGGGTCTCCCGGCAAATGCCGTCACGCACGGCGAGCTCCTTCTCGATCTGAAGCTCGGGGATCGCCAGGGTGATTGTGCCGCGGCAGCCGGGATCTGAGACCTGCACGTACACGGAGATGTTGCGGAAAGTGTCGTCCGGAACAAGGTGGATCTTGAAGTCCCGGATGAACAGGGCCGGCACCCTGATAAGCTCGATGTCACGGTAAAGCCCGCCCCAGTTGAACCAGTCGGTATTCTTCATGGGCACCCGGTCCGAGGTCCGGGTGTTGTTCACGCAGACCTGGATGATGTTCTCCGGCTTGAGCTTGCCGGTGAATTCGCAGAAAAAAGGCGTGGACCCGCCGTAGTGGTTTCCCTGGAACTCCGAGTTCAGGTACACCTTGGTATCGTAGTTGGCTCCGCCGATCCTCAGGAAGACCCGTTCGTTCCTGTCCACGGGAGTGTAGAGGAATGTCCGCGAGTACCAGACGGAGCCCTCGAAATAGAAATACTCGGGCTTGATCCGGTTCCAGCAGCCGGGCACCCAGGACAGCTCACCCTGCTGCACCTCGTAGTCATAGGGGACCTGCTCGCCCTGCTCGTTGCGGCCCCTGGGAATGTGCCAGTTGTCGCGCAGGCCCACGTCGTACTGATCAACCACCGTGTGCCACAGGCCATTCAGTTGTTCGCGTTTCCTGCCTTCCACGAAGATCATGCCTTCGGCATTCAATGCGCGCGTATCGAACTGGGCATAGTAGCTTTCGTTGTGGATGGAAGCCTCGAAGTTGCCTTTCGGTCGACCCTGCATGTTACTGGTAATCTCCACGATATTCGCGTACGGCGTTCACCATGGCCAGGTAGCCGTTCGCGGGCACATAGTCGGGAATCGAGTTTCCCGAGCCGACCGCGAATCCCGCCTGGGCCGAGCTCCTGACAACAACGTCCAACGTGTAGCGCTTTATCTCCGCCTCGGGGAGCGTGCAGAGCGCGTTCATATCCACGATGCACGCGCCTGTGACGATGTCGTTCATGACATCAAATATGTTGCCGCAGCAATGCAGGAGGAATGGTGTGCCTGAAGCGTGCACCAGGTCGACGATGCGGCGATACTGCGGGATGACGAGCTTACGGATGTCCTCCGGGACGAGCAGGGTGGAAGACTTGAAACCAAGGTCGTCTCCGAAACGGCATACCGCGAACAGGTCAGCGAACTCGGCAAGAAACTTCCGCCAGATGGAAAGCATCAGGTCCCCGGCCGCCTGAAACAGATCGGCATACAGCGGAGGGTCGTCCACGCGCAGCATGCAGAGCGCGGCAAAGCCGGTGAAGTCCTGCACGATCTCGAATACCCCATTGCCGATCCCGCCGATTCCCTTCATCCCTGCCGGCATGCCTTCCCGCAGAGCGCGAAAATCATCATAGAACATTTTCCAGAACTCACGTTCCACTGCAGGGAAGTCAAAGGCTTTGAAATCCGCTCGATTGCGGATGATTCCGGGCACATGACCGGAAAGGCATTCCCCCCGTTGGACCACCTCGGTGACGCAGGCCTCGAAAGTGACCGTGTCATAACCGGTGTCCCGAAAGAAGGCGCAGTAGCGCGTGAAGTATTCGACCTTGTCGCGGTAACCGCCTCCGTGCAGCGCGGCGAAGCTCTTCCCCGTTATCTCCTCCATCTTGGAGACGGCGATGTTGTGCTCGTAGATCGGCAGGCGCGCCGGACGCTGGTTGCGCGCGGCGGAAAGGATGTGATGAAAATCAGGCGAGAATGCCCCTTGCATCAGTCACATGTTCCCCAATGTCCGTGGACGGGTCAAGGTCGTGATACGGCCCGGTTCACTTGACGATGGGGGTCTTTTCCCGGTCGAAAGTCAGCGTGACGCCTATGATGACCATGACGCCCAAAATAGCCTGCTGGAGATACTGATCTATGCCCACGACGGTCATCCCGTTGTCCAGCATGCTCATGAACACGGAACCGAACACGGTGTTGATGACGCCTCCCGTGCCGCCGGTCAGCGCCGTGCCTCCCACGACGACCGCCGCAATGGAGCTCAGCACGTACGCGGTCCCGACCACTGGATCGCCGCCGAATCGGACCGAGGATATCGTGATTCCCACCAGCGCGGCACCCAGCCCGGACAGCATGAATGCGATGTTGCGCGTCTTCACGATGTTGATACCCGACATCCACGACATCTTTATGTTGCTGCCGATGTAGAAGATGTTGCGGCCGGTGCTGGTGAAACGAAGGACAACGTAGAAGAGTATCAGCACGGCGAGTCCGACCACGAGGACGTTGCTCACCTTGAACAGCGACCCGTTGACGATGTCCACCAGGCCGTAAAGATCGGGCGAAAGGTTTACCGGTCGGGGCGACACGAGGTACGCAAGGCTCGTGAGAATGCCTCCGGTTCCCAGCGTGGCGATAAATGACGGGATCTTTATCCGGGTGAGGATGATCCCATTGATGTATCCGGCCAGCACCCCCGCGACAATGCACACCGGATACGCGAGGTATCCAATCGGCTTCAGCAGGAGGATAAAGGCGACGGAGATGAATGAGACCAGCCCGCCGACGGAAAGGTCGATTCCGCCGACGAGGATCGTGCACATCTGGCCCAGGGCGACCATCAGGAGGATCGCGGAGAAGCTGATGATGGTGTTGAGGTTGTACGGAGTCAGGAAGTTCTGGTTTCCCGCGTAGAAAAGGAGCCCCACGACAACCAGGAGCGCGACGGTGATATACACCGGGGGAATCTGCCTCCTGTGCGTCAGTCGTTTTCGCGCTTCCTGCTGGTCCCCGTTCTTCACTGCAACCACTGCGGTTCTCCTTGCTTTTGACGTCCTAAACAATCAGGCTGATGATGTCTTTCGGGTCCGGTTTCTTCTTCGGTGAGCTGTCGATCTCCTCCACGAGCCGGCCGTCCTTCATGATGAGCATCCGGTTTGCCAGGCCGATGTCCTCCTCGAGGGTGTCGCACATGACGAGCATTCCTATCCCCTCCTTCGCGAGCCTCCGCATGAGCTTGTAGATCTCATCCTTCGCCCCGACATCGACCCCGCGCGTGGGATGATCGAGGATCAGCAGCCGGACACGAGAACTGAGCCACTTCGAAATGACCGTCTTCTGCTGGTTGCCGCCGCTGAGATTGGCGCACAGCGTGGCAATGGACGGCGTCTTGATCTGACACTCGGAAACCCAGTGGTGCGCGTTCTTCCTCTCGCGCACCGGGCTCAGCAGGCCTCCCGCCTTCAGGCGGTTGAGAACGAGGAGGTTCACGTTGTCCGCCACGTTCATCATGAGCGCGAGACCTTCGCTGCGGCGGTCAATCGGGATATGACCGATCCCGGCCCGCACGGCCCCGCTGGGAGACCCGCTGGGAAGCTTTTTCCCATCCAGGGAGATGCTTCCGGAATCCGCCCTTTCGAGACCTGCCAGGCATTTGCAGACTTCCTCCTTGCCCGATCCGACGAGCCCGATCAGGCCGACGATTTCCCCCTCCCCCACGGTGAAGCTGAGAGGCTGAAACCATCCCGCCTTGCCCAGGTTCTCGACTCTCAGGATCTCCTTTTCCCCTCTGGTGCGCTGCTCATCCTCGTGGAAGCGATCCGCCGAGAACGAGTGACCCACCATCAGCTGCTCTATTTTCAGGAGCCTGCTCTCGGAAGCGGGCATTTCGGTGACATTCTTCCCGTCCTTCAGGACGACGATCCTGCTGCAGTTCTCCACGATCTCCTGGAGACGGTGAGAGATGAGAACGATGGACGCCCGATTCCTGATATCCTGCAGGATCGAGAAAAGAGTCTCCCTTTCCTTGTCGGCCAATACCGTGGTCGGCTCGTCCATGATTAGCACCGGGTTGTCGTGTCCGTACAGCTTCGAAAGCCACAGCAGGCGCGCGATCTCTACCATCTGCCGCTCCGCCGGTCCGATCTCAGCAACCGGCAGGTCCACGTCGATGTGGAGCTTTATCTGGGCCAGGAGCTCCCGGGCGGCCGCACGCATGGACCGCAGGGAGAGAATGCCGAGCTTGCGGAAGCCTGCCTCATTGCAGAGGAACAGGTTCTCCATCACGGAAAGGTTGGGAACCAGGGAACCTTCCTGAAAAACCATGCCGATCCCGCTCCTGATTGCATCGGAAGAGTTCTTCAGTGTGATCTGCTCACCATGAAGCTTGATTGTCCCTCCATCCGGTTGGATGAGCCCGATCATGATCTTCATCAGCACCGACTTCCCCGCGCCGTTTTCACCCACCAGCCCGAGAAGCTCATTCCTGCCGATGGTCAGGTCAACCCTGTCCAGCGCCACGACCCCGGGGAACTCTTTCGTAATCTGGCGCAGCGCCAGCACAGGTTCCTGGCTGGCGCGGCTGCTCGTGTCATTCATATCGCCGCCTTGTCCTACTTGACGAAGCCGAGCTTCTTCCTGTCCAGCGTGAGAGCGACGGCGGCGATCAGAACGACGCCGTTCACCGCCTGCTGCGCGTACGGGTTCACGTGCATCAGGACCATGCCGTCATTGAGCGACGTGACGATCAGGGCGCCGAGAGCGGCGTTCTTGGCCCCCCCGAGCCCACCGGTCAGGGCGACACCGCCGACGGCGACCGCGGTAATGGTGGGAAAGAGAAGGCCATTTCCCATCCGCGAAGTCGCGACGCCCAGCCGGCAGGCAAGAAGAGCCGCTCCCAGGCCATAGATGATCCCCGCGATCGTGAAAACGATGATTTTGATCTTTTCGACCTTGACCCCTCCCTGCTGGGCAACGGCCTCATCGCCGCCGATTGCGTACAGGTACCGCCCGAATTGCGTGCGGTCCTGGATGAACTGCATGATGATGGCGACAATGACGGCGAGAATTGCGATGTTCGGGATGCCGAAGACCATCCCGTTGATTGCCTTGAATATCCTCTCATCGAGAATCTGGATATTGACCGCCCTGTTGATGTACACGGCCATCCCGTAGAGCACCCAGCTCATCCCGAGAGTTGCGATGAAAGACGGGATTCGAAGCCGGGTGTTCAGCACGCCGTTGATCACTCCCGCGACTCCCCCGATGCCCAGGGAAATGGGGATGATCCACAGCCCCACGTCGTTTGAGTTGTACTGGTTCTTCATGAGGAGCCCGACAAAAATGGCCACCAGCGAGGCCACGCCCTGGACAGAGAGATCGATCCCTCCGAGCACGACGGTCAAATGCAGCCCGATGGCGAGAATGGCCGGAATGGCCGCAAGGCTGAGAATGGTCTGGATATTCGCTGGGGAGAGGTACTTGCCCTTCGTCCCGATGGCGAACACGCCGACGAGGGCCACCAGGGTGAGGATCTGGGCGACCGTGCCGGTGCGTCGAAGCCACACCCCCACGGCCGCCAGAGCGGCGGGGATCCATTCCCTTATCGAGGCCAGGCGACTCAACCGGTCACTCACTGTTGTCATGAGCTGCAGTTCCTTCCTTTGTCGAGTCTAGTTCGAAATCACCAAAGCGGCAATCAGGCAAAAATCCTCCGCACGGCGGCGCAGTGCCCGTCGTGCGGAGGTTCGTTTCCTAAGGCGCTTCTCCCGCCCACTTGGCGAAGAAGTCCGACAGATCGTACGTGGGCATCTTCTTGATGTACTCGTTCACGAACTTGTCCACGTTTGCGCGGTTCACCTGAACTCCCGGGATCAGCCAGGACCGGTATTTCGCGGGGAGCTTGGCCACGTCAAGCTTTCCCTGCTTCGCGGCGAGACACATGGTCAGGCCAAGCTGTGCCTGGTACCTCGAGTCCTGGAACTCCGTCGAGGTCATGTATCCCGCCTTGATTGCGTCGAATGCCTCAGGGTTGCCATCAGTACCGGTCGTGAGCACCTTGCCCGCGAGCCCGGCTTCCTTCAGAGCCTGGATGGCACCCATGCCCATGTTGTCGTTGGCGCACCACACGCCGTCGACGTCCGGATACGCGGCAAGCAGCGTCTTCGTGGCGTTGTAGGCCTTTGTCGTGTCCCACTCCGCACCTTCCCACTGGAGGAGCGTGACACCCGGGTACTCCTTCAAGGCTTTCTGCAGACCCTGGAATCGTCCGATGGCCGCATTGTTGGCCAACATGCCCTGGATGGCGACGATCTTGCCCTTGTTCGGGGTCTTGAAAGACTTGAACAGTTCCTTGGCGTTGTAGTATCCCTGCCCGACAGCGTCGAATGCAATGTGCGATACCCAGTGCGGGTAGTTCTGCACCTTCACGTCAGGAGGCTTGTTCCACCAGTTCACCCAGTACGCGCCTGCATCCTCGAGCATCTTGGCGATAGCGACAACGTCCGGCGCTTCGTTGGGGTCGACGCTCACGACGATGTTGCCGCCCGTCTTTGCTATTTCCGCCCTCAAGTCCGCGAATTGCTTCTGACTGTTTCCTTCGCTGGACAGGACATCGACCGGCAGTCCCAGCTTCTTTCCCAGTTCCCGCGCTCCCACCGCGTAGTTCGCATGATACGGGTTGTCCAGTCCCCTGATCATGACGACCAGCGTGGTCTTGCCCTGGGCGCCGACAGAGAGGGTCATGGTAAGGATCAGACCCAGAGCGAGCAGACACACGATCAGAAAATTCCGCCTCATTCTTGATTCCTCCTTGGTTTTCAATGAGCTCCCTATTGTTCAGCACACACGCCCACACCCATCTATTGCCCAGACACCTCCCTTCTCCGGCGGAGAGATCCCCTCCTACTGAGCTGTCAAACCACCGTCCAGCACGTGGATGGAGCCGGTCATGAACTCTGAATCGTCCGATGCGAGGTAGAGCGCCGCCTTTGCGACATCATCCGGTGTGCCGACGTGGGCAAGCGGCTGCCAATGGCGTTTTTCCTCTGTCGGATTCCCGTCCGGCTTGTAGTGTGCGACCACCGTGTCTCCCTGGGCCGTGTCCGTCATACCGGGGCACAGGCAGTTGACTCTCACGTTGAAAGGCGCGAAATCCAGGGCCATGCTTCGGGACAGGTTTACAATGCCGCCCTTGGAAGCCGCGTAGCAGGAGGCGTCTGCAGCGCCGACCAGGCCCGCGACCGACGCCATGTTGATGACCACCCCCCGTCTTCGCTCCATCATACCGGGCAGAAAATGCCGGGAAACGAGAAAGATGCCTTTCAGGTTCGTATCAATGACGCTGTCCCACGTTTCCTCATCCAGGTCGATGACCCGACCCGGCCTCCAGATGCCGGCATTGTTCACGAGGATGTCCACGACGGGGTAGTCCTTGAGGATCCGCGCGGCGGCCGCTGCCACTTGATCCGCCTTGGATACGTCCGCGACATAAAATCTGCAGTCTCCGCCGTCTTTGCGGATGCATTTGCACGTCTCCTCGCCGCGGAGGCCGTCCCTTCCCATCAAAGCCACCCGCGCGCCTTCATGGGCAAAGAGATGCCCGATGGCGGCGCCGATACCATAACCTCCTCCTGTTATCACTGCTACTTTACCCTCGAGCCTCATGCCCTGCCCTCCTCCTCCCGCAAGCTCCGAGTTGTTTCGCGGCACTTTTCCGTAAAAAGTCCGACGTCCACTGAATAGCACAGGTACTTCACGCCCGCTGCGCGCCATTTCCTGGCCGCCTGCATCGTGTCAACAAAAGTCCCCACGACCACGTTGCGCGTCAGGCACTCATCCACAATGGTCCTCATAGCCTCCGTTACCAGAGGGTTGTCAACATCACCCGGGACACCGAGCGACTGGGAGAGGTCATACGGCCCGACAAATATGATGTCCACGCCCGGAACCGAGAGGATCTCCCGGACGTTTCTGACGGCCGCGACGCCTTCCAGCTGCAGGACAACGACTGTCGCGTTCGCCTGGGCAAAGTACTCGTAGCGGTCGAGCGAGGAATAGCTGGCTGCGCGGACGAACCGGCACACCCCTCGCATGCCCAGAGGAGCGAAACGCGCCGCGTGCACCACGCCCTCCGCGTCCTCCTTGCAACTGATGCTGGGAGCCTGAATGCCTCCGGCGCCTACGTCCAACACCTCTGAAATGAGGGACGGAGTATTCTGCTTGACGCGGACGATCGGAAAGAGACCCGTCACCTCGGCGGCCCTGATGAGGTTCTGGAGGGTCTGCACGGAGTTCGGCCCATGTTCCAGATCCAGGACGACAAAATCGAAGCCCGCGTGACCCATGATCTCGATGAAGGCAGGATCCAGGGACTTTGAAAACGTGCCCATGACCATCCCCTGAGACATTGCCTCACGAAAGTGCAGGACGGGGCTTGCCCGGCCGGATTTCAACGTCATGGATCATCCTTTTCAGACCTGAAATGCTGGAATTGAAATTATGTTTCATCTGGAGCGTATCATCGTGCGCAGACCCTGTCAAGAGAATTCTAAAACACAGTTTCAAAAACTCCTCTGGACGACTGCTCCGCCCCATGGTACTGTGGTCCATTGCCCCGAAATGCGATCCAAGGAAGGACGGCCCATGAAAAAACCGGCTCCTGCAAAGGCGGTCGTCAAGACGATGAGGATACTCGAGTACCTCTCTCACGAGAGGAGCGTCGGCATCATTGAGCTCACCCGGCGGGTCTCCGCTCACGCGAATGGCCAGCAGATGAACAAGAGCACAGTGTACAGGTTTCTCGCCTCCCTCAAGGAGCTCGGTTTCGTCCGGCAGGATCCTGAGACCGAACGATACAGCCTCACGCTCAAGCTCTTCGAGATCGGCATGTGCGTCCTCGACCGGCTGGATCTCTGGCGGGAAGCGGATCCGGTGCTGAAGGAGATCGCTCAGCTCACGGGGGAGACCATTCACCTCGCGACGCTGGACGACAAAAACCTTGTCTACCTGGGAAAGATCGATTCCACGAAGACCCTTCGTGTCTCCATGATGTCGCGCGTCGGCCAGACTGCGCCGACCCATTGCACCGGAGTAGGGAAGACGCTCCTGGCCTATCTTGCTCCGTCACGGCTGAGCGAAATCTTTGCGAAGGAGAGGCTTCTTCGCTACACGCCCAAGACCATTACACGCAGGGTCGACCTGGACAGGGAGCTCGCCTCCATCCGGGAGAAAGGGTACGCGATCGACAACGAGGAGCATGAGACAGGGGTGCGCTGCGTCGCCGCCCCGGTGCGGGACAACAAGGGAATAGTGTGTGCCGCGGTGAGCGTTGCAGTTCCGACAGTAAGGTTCCCTGATAAGGAGATCCCGCGCTACAGGGACATCATTGTTCGGGCGGCCGGGGAGATATCCAACAGGATTGGCTATCGCGCGCCGCAGGACGGGGGTGTACCCTTGTCCGAAAGACCGTCCCGAGCGGATCGGCGCGGGCGCGGATGAGGTCTCCGCGCGAACAGCCGCCGCCTTGACGCCACTCACCTCGTCCGTCATTGTCTTCTGTCGATGGCCGAGTCTCGAATCATAGCCGCCGCCCTCATCCGCTCCGCGCGCTATCTCACCGCCTTCACCGGCGCGGGTATCAGCGTGGAAAGCGGCATCCCGCCCTTTCGGGGCGCGGGCGGGCTCTGGGACCGTTATGACCCGCGCACCCTGGAGATCGAGTTCTTCTTCCGGCATCCCGACCAGGCCTGGCCGGTGATAAGGGAGATCTTCTACGACAACTTCGGCCGCGCAAAGCCGAACAAGGCACACGAAGTGCTGTCCGCCTGGGAAGCGCGGGGCTTGTTGAAATGTCTCATCACCCAGAACATCGATTCTGTGCAGTGGAACTGATAGGAAGCGCTCTCTAACTCTTTACTGGACAGGACTTCGTTTTTCGGTAGCACAGAATCACGATCGAAAAACTCGAGCTCCGAGAATGCTCTGTGCTGCCAGGCGTTATCTCATTGGCACCACTTCGACATTCATCCGCTCGCTCACCTCGTGATCCGATTCGAGGAGCTTGTCGATCGCATCAAGAGTCTTGGCGTGGAAGTATCTCTCCCCGCACTGCGTACAGACTTCCGCTTCCACGTTCTCGACGATATACAGCTTGGCCTTGAGCCAGTGCTGCTTCTTTACGGTCTTCTTCGCCGTCGTGCCACCGCAAAACTCGCAGATCATAGTGCACCCCTTACCGCGTACACAGTAATGATTGTAAGGCCTTTCGCCTCTTTGAATCTACACACAATGTGAACCAGGCGGCCATCTTCCGCTGGACCCGCGATTCGATAACGGGCCCCCCTCACATCACGGGTCATTCTCTTGTCGACCTTCCCTCGAAGGATGGCGTTCTCGACGTCTTTGCGCTCGAGCCGATCGTCCGCCATCTCCTCTTCCGCATGGGAGGAAAGGTAATAGTCGCGGTCAATCACCTTTTGCCGGATTCTGGATAGTGTCGTCATCTGTTCGTTACTCTGGCTGAGACAAGACCATCGGCCGACGGTAGGGTACTATATGGACAGCAGACGAGCAATCTCTAAATGAAGTGTCGACAAACGGGCCAAGCGTTATCTCTCTTTCCTCCCGTGTGGATGCGCCCTTCTCACCACTTCCTTCAGGTCCTCCAGGGAGACGTGGGTATAGAGCCCGCAGGACAGGCAGGAGACTAGACTCGATGGTATCGAAGATCCGTGGCATCACCCTGCTCCAGGCGTAACGGGATCACCGACGTTCCCTCCGTCGCAGTATTTGAAATCCGAACTTTAAACGCTGGTCCGTAGAATACCATAGCTCGTCTGCTTGACACGGACCGGCCGCCACTTAGACTGTAGAACTCTCAGATGGACAGGATCGAAAAGACAATCGACATTCAGGAAACGATTCATTCTGCGGCCGCCCTCATCCGCTCCGCGCGCTATCTCACCGCCTTCACCGGCGCCGGCGTCTCCGTCGAAAGCGGCATCCCGCCCTTCCGCGGCGCCGGCGGATTGTGGGACCGGTACGACCCGCGCACCCTGGAGGTCGAGTTCTTCTTCCGGCATCCCGAGCAGGCCTGGCCTGTGATCAGGGAGATATTCTACGACAACTTCGGCCGCGCAAAGCCCAACAGAGCGCACGAGGTACTTTCTGCGTGGGAGGCGCGTGGCCTCTTGAAGTGCCTCATCACCCAGAACATCGACAACCTGCATTATACGGCGGGCAGCAGGAATATCGTCGAGTTTCACGGCAACTCCCGTCTGCTCGTATGCCTGTCATGCGGCGCGCGGGTTGAAGCGCGCCCCGACCTTCTGAAAGACCTCCCGCCCCGCTGTTCGTGCGGCGGCATCTACAAGCCGGATTTCATCTTCTTTGGCGAGGGAATCCCCGCGGACGCTCACGCAAAATCTCAGGAGGCCGCGGGCCGCACCGACGTGATGCTCGTGGTCGGCTCCACCGGCGAGGTCTACCCCGCCGCTCTCGTGCCGCGGAGGGCGTCGGACGCCGGGGCAAAGATCATCGAAATCAATCCCGAGCCTTCCGAGTTCACGAGCGCGATCACCGACATCCATATCCCGTTGAAGGCAGGAGAGGCCTTCGGTCTGCTGGAGGAGGAATTGCACACATGAAGACGTATGACCTGCGCAGCGACACGGTCACCCGGCCCGGTGCCGGTATGCGGAAGGCAATGGCGGAGGCCGAGGTGGGAGACGATGTCTACGCGGAGGACCCCACGGTAAACAAGCTGCAGGAGGCCGCGGCCGAGGTGACGGGCAAGGAGGCGGCGCTTTTCGTTTCCTCGGGCTCGATGGGGAACCTGATCCCCATTTACCTGAATTGCGGCCGGGGCAATGAGCTCCTCATCGAATCCCACGGACACAGCGTGCAGCACGAGCTCGCCGGAATCACCGCGGTGGCCGGCAGTCTCCCCATCATGATCCCCGCCGCAAAGGGAATCCTGGAACCGGCGCTCCTCGAGCCGTGGATCCAGCCGGACATCTACTACTGCGCCCGCACCCGGATGATCATACTGGAGAACACGCACAACTCCGCCGGCGGGACCTTCTATCCGCTTGCCACGCTGCAGGCGGTCGGGGCGTTCGCCCGCGGGAAAGGGCTCGCCCTGCACGTCGACGGCGCGCGGCTCTTCAACGCGGTGGCGGCCTCCGGTGTGCCGGCCCGCACGATATGCGCGGAGACCGACACCATCACGTTCTGCCTTTCCAAGGGGCTGGGCGCGCCCGTGGGCGCCATGCTGTGCGGGACAAAGGATTTCATCGCTGAAGCGCGCAGGGTGCGCAAGATGCTGGGCGGAGGAATGCGCCAGGCGGGCATCATCGCCGCGGCAGGGGTGTACGCGCTCGCCCACAACATCGAGCGGCTCTCCGAGGATCATGAAAACGCGAAGGCGATTGCCCGGGCCCTGGCAGGCACCACGTGGGCAAAGCTCGACCCGATGGATGTCGTCACCAACATCATCTATTTCCGCACGCCCGGCCGGAACACCGCAGCCGTGGTGGACGCACTGGCCCGGCAGGGAATCCTTTCAGACGCATCCGCCGCGGACCAGGTCAGGTTCGTCACGCACCTCGACGTTTCAAAAGAGGATACCCGGGAGATCGTGCGGATCGTGGAAAAAGCGAAGATGTGACCTCATTTTCACCCCTTTACCGCGGCGGAAGAGTGTCCGCTGACGTCCACAATGCCCTCTACGATGTGAGGACCACCTTGATGGATTCCTCGCCTGCCTGCGCGATATCGATCCCCCGGGAAAACTGGTCCAGCGTGAGCGCGTGGCTCACCAACCGTCCGCCGTCCACCACCCGGTCGCGCAGGTACTGTATTGCGAGGGGATACATGTAGGGCCCCAGGTGGGAGCCGTGAATGTCGAGCTCCTTCTGGTCGCCGATCACCGACCAGTCCACCGCGAAAGGCCCGGCGTGCACGCTGAACTCTACGAAGGTGCCCAGCCGTCGGATCATCTGCAGTCCCTGCGTGATCGCCGCGCCTGCGCCCGTCGCCTCGATGTAGACGTCGCAGCCGTAGCCGTCGGTCATCTTCAGCACCTTTGCGATGGCATCCCCTTCGGTCACATCGATGGTCACGTTCGGCGCCGAAGTCCTTTGCCACCTGCAGGCGCCGAGGCCTTGAATCCAGAGCGGCCAGGATGCCGGGGCCCCTGCGCCGCGCGGCCGCCACCATGCACAGGCCGATGGGGCCCATGCCGGCGATGACAACGACGTCTCCGAGCCGGATGTTCCCGCGCTCCACCGCGTGAAGCGCGCATGCCAGGGGCTCGATAAGGGCCGCTTCCTTGAAGGGAATCGTCTTCGGCACCTTGTGGTTGATCGCGTTCACGGGGTAGCGCATGTGCTCGGCCCATGACCCCCCGGCCCGGTCCTTCTTGAAACCGTAGATATCGTGCTTCTGGCACATCCAGTACTGCCCGCGCAGGCAGAAACGGCACTGCCAGCAGGGCACGATCTGCTCGGATACCGCCCAGTCGCCGACGGCGAGGCCGTGCTTTTCCGCCGCCCCTTCACCCAGCGCCACCACTTCTCCGACAAACTCGTGTCCGGCGATAACCGGTGCCTCGATATAGGGGGCGATCTCCGCCGACCCCCAGACCCGCGACCCCTGCCAGGTCTTCACGTCGCTTGCGCAAATGCCCGAGGCCAGCACGCGTGTGAGGACCTCTCCCGGCCCGATTGCGGGCACGGGAACCTCTTCGTACCGATAGTCCCGGGGCCCGTGCACGCGCACAGCCTTCATTGTTCTTGAGCCGCTCATGGGCCCATCTTACTCTACGCCGAGGTCGGCGCGCTGCCGTTCCTCCCGCGGGGGAGGCGGAATGGGCCGCCCGCGCTAGAAACGCGCGGTGAGCGCGGAGGCAAATTGCAGCAGGAGCGCGGTCAGAATCCAGCCGAGAAAGATCCCGGCAATCACGTCGGAAACATAATGAATGCCGATGGCCACCCGCGAGACGACCATGAACGGGCTCCAGAGGAGTATGGCGAGGAAGGCGGGCAGCGGGCCGAGCTGCCAGGCGATGATGCAGAGCATGGTGGCACGCGCGGCATGCCCCGAGGGGAATGAATACGGGTCGGCCTTGCGGTAAATCATGCCGGACCCGCCGGGAGGACGCGGGCGGCGGAAGATCATCTTCACCGCGATGACGACTATTTCCGCAAGCACGAGTCCGGCGAATGCCACGACGGCCCTGGCCTTCCACCGTGAGTCCCCCAGGAGCCACGCGGCAGCAACGAGTCCCACCCAGACAGGGCCGTCTCCGGAATGCGCAAGCCCGAGCGCGAAAAAGTGAAGAACCCTGCGCTGTCGCGGCAGTGTGAACAGCCCGGTCAGCGCCTGGTCGATCATCTGGAGCCTCGCCCACAGGCCTGCCGTGCGTTCCATGACGATGTGTGTAACCGATTTGCTTGACTTTGCCTACCCTGCCCGTTAGCATCGGGTCATCGGCCGGTCACAAGATCACACAGATTCCCCGCCCATTACCATCGAAGGAACGCTCCAGAGAGTCCGCTACGCCAGCGAGGATGACGCCTTCAGCGTCGTGGTCGTGACCCTGGAGACAGGGAAAGAGGTGTCGGCGGTCGGAAACCTGGCGGGCGTGCGCATCGGGGAGAGCCTGCGCCTCACAGGTCAATGGACGACACACCCGAGATTTGGCGAGCAGTTCCAGGTCCAATCCTTCACCGCCGTGTCACCCGCGACACTCGTGGGCATCGAGCGCTACCTCGGCTCCGGGCTCGTGACGGGAATTGGGAAAGAGCTTGCCTCGCGGCTGGTGCGGAAATTCGGGATTACGACCCTGGAGGTGATCGATAATCAGCCGGCAAAGCTCCGCGAGGTGCAGGGAATCGGCCCGAAGCGCGCGGAACAGATCGTGCAGGCATGGCGGAAGCATCGGGAAATCAGGGATGTGATGGTCTTCCTCCAATCGTGCGGGGTGAGCACCGCGCTGGCCACCCGGATCTATACGCATTACGGCAAGGACCCGCGCGGCGTGATGAGCCGTGACCCGTGGCGGCTTGCGGCCGACGTGCCGGGGATCGGTTTCAGAACCGCGGATGCCATCGCCACAAGCCTGGGAGTCGATCCTGAATCCCCGCGCAGGGCCGAGGCGGGAGTCCTGTTCGTGCTGGAGCAGAAAGCGGAGGAAGGCCACGTGTGGGCGCCGCGGCAGGCGCTGGCCGAAGAGACCGGCGCGCTTCTCGGTCTGGAGCAGGAAAAATGCGCGGCCGCGATCGACACCCTTGCAGCTCGGCAGGCGGTTGCCCTGGAGACGGACGCGAATGGAGAAGAGCTCATCGCGGCGCCCCACCTGGCAAAGGCGGAAGAGGAGACGGCCCGGCGCCTCTCCCTGATCGCTTCCACCACTGATGCATTACCCCGGGACAGCGCGGACACACAGGAGGTAGCCGGCATCACGCTCTCCGGGCTTCAGCGGGAGGCGGTGCAGCGCGCGCTGGCGGACAAGGTTCTCGTGATCACCGGCGGCCCGGGAACGGGAAAGACCACTCTCATCACCGCAATCGTCCAGATGCTCTCGCGCCGTGGATTGCGCGTGGCTCTCTGCGCCCCGACGGGCCGTGCGGCCAAGCGCATGGCCGAGGCCACCGGCAGGGAGGCGCGGACCATCCACCGCCTGCTCGAGTGGAGCCCGAAGACGGGTGCGTTCACCCGGGACGAAAGCGCGCCCCTGCCCTGCGACGCCCTGATCCTCGACGAGGCCTCCATGGTCGACATCGTGCTTTTCTCCCGGCTCCTGGCAGCCGTCCCGCCCCCATCCCGTCTCATCATCGTGGGAGACAGCGATCAGCTTCCCTCGGTGGGCCCGGGCAACGTGCTGGCGGACCTCATCTCATCGGCCGTCATACCCGTGATCCGGCTCACCGAGATCTTCCGCCAGGCGGGGGAGAGCTCCATCGTGGTGAATGCCCACCGGATCAACGCCGGCCTCATGCCGCAGCCGGCATCGACGGACGGAGGGGACTTCTTCTTTATCGAAAGACAGGAGCCCGAGGCGGTGATGTCGGCCGTGCGCGAGCTGGTGACCACGCGCATCCCCCGGCGCTTCGGGCTCGATCCGCGACAGGACATCCAGGTGCTCACCCCCATGCGGAAGGGAGCCCTGGGGACCGCGAGCCTGAACAAGGAGCTGCAGGCACTGCTCAACCCCGGCGGTCCTTCACTGGGCCGCGGGCCCGTCGAGCTGCGGGCAGGGGACCGGGTCATCCAGATGCGGAACAACTATGCGCAGGGGGTTTTCAACGGCGACATCGGCACGGTAGCGGAAGTGGACGAGGCATCGCGCACGGCAGTGGTGAGCTATGAGGAGCGGACCGTGCGGTACGAAAGCGCCGACCTCGATCAGCTCAGCCTCGCCTATGCCTGCTCGATCCACAAGTCACAGGGAAGCGAGTTCCCGGCCGTGGTGATCGTGCTGCACACGCAGCACTACGTGCTTCTCAAGCGCGCGCTGCTCTACACGGCGGTGACCCGCGCACGGAAGCTCGCCGTGATCGTGGGAAGCCGTCGGGCGCTGGCCATGGCGGTGAAAAACGTGGGGACCATGGAGCGATGCACGCGGCTTGCCGCGCGCCTGCGGGCTCACTTTCCGTACAAGGGCCCCAGCGAGGCGCAGGCACGATAATCGGCGCCCTCTGATTCGGCGTCACCGAATGCGGACCAGTGCTTCGGCCGGAAAATCCTTTCTCCCGGCACGTTGTGCATGGCCACGGGGATGCGCAGCATGGCCGCCAGCGCAAGGAGATCCGCGCCGATGTGCCCGTAGCTGATGGCGCCATGATTGGCGCCCCAGTTGTTCATCACCGCGTACACGTCCCGGAACGCGCCGCTCCCGTTCACCCGCGGCGCGAACCATGTCGTGGGCCATGCGGGATCGGTGCGGTCCATCAGCGTGCGGCTCACGTCTGCGGGAAGCTCCACCGTGGAGCCCTCCGCGATCTGCAGCACGGGGCCGAGGCCTGCCACGAGGTTGAGACGGGACATCGTGACGGGCATGCCGCCCCGGGTTTCGAACTCCGCGGAGAAACCGCCGCCGCGGAAATACTCCAGGTTGGCCGGGCAGAAATGCGTGGCATCGAGGCACGCCGCCGCATCGTCCGCGCTGACTTCCCAGTACGGCTTCATGACCGGCGCGCCGTCCCGGGACATCCGGCCCGTGCCATCCAGCGTGGTTGAGCCTGAATTGATCAGGTGGATGACGCCGGCTTCCGCGGGACCGGAGAGCTTTTTCCCCGTGACCCTCTTCACCGCGTCCGGGCTCCAGAAAGTGCGCACGTCCGAGAAGATCTGCGCCGTGCCTGTCAACTGGTGGCCCAGGAGCATGGAGATGCCGTTCAGGTAATCGTTCTCCGTTGCGCAGACAAATGCCTCGCGGATGCCGTTCCAGTCGAAGGAAGTGTTGAGCAGCGTCTCCATGAAGTCGGCATTGGGAAGGTGGTCGGTCCATTGCCTCTGGCCCTGGAAGCCGGAGGCTATTGCATTGTGACCCAGCGCCTCCTCCTCGAAGCCGAGCTCCGCCAGCCGGGAATTTCCGATCATGAGGTCCCGGGCGATCATGGTCATCTTCACCACGTACTCCCAGTCGGCGTCCTTCCGGGCACGGGGAAGCTGGAGCTTTGCCGCATTGCGGTCGGGACCCTCCCGGCAATTCTGCTTCACCCAGGCGAGGGCGCGCGTGAGCTCATCCGGATCGTAGATCTTCTCAGTTATTCTCCGGGAGAACTCCGACATGTCCACCATTTCGTAACGCATGCCGAGCCAGCTTTCCAGAAATCGCGGGTCCACGATGGAACCGGCAATGCCCATCGACATGCCGCCCATGGCCAGGTAGGAGGCGCCGCGCAGGCTGGCGCAGGCAAGACCGGCCCGCGCGAACTGCAGGAGCTTCTCCTGCACATCGGCGGGGATCCGCGTGTCCCCCGCATCCTGCACATCACGTCCGTAAATGCCGAACGCGGGCAGACCTTTCTGGGCGTGCGCGGCCAGGACGGAGGCGAGGTACACTGCCCCGGGACGCTCGGTCCCGTTGAAGCCCCAGACTGCCTTGGGCATGTACGGGTCCATGTCCATGGTCTCCGCCCCGTAGCACCAGCACGGTGTCACGGTGATGGACACGCCCACCCCTTGCCGGGCAAACTTTTCCGCGGCCCGCGCCGCCTCGGCAACGCCCCCGATGCACGTATCCGCCACGACGCACTCCACCGGAAGCCCGCAGGGATGCCGCAGCGTCTTGGTAAGCAGGTCGGCAACGGACATCGCCATGGCCCGTGTCTGGGCCTCGAGCGATTCACGGACGCCTTTTCGGCGGCCGTCGATCGCGGGCCGGATGCCGATCTTCGGCAGGCTTCCCTGCAGCCGGTTGACCGGCGCGAGATTTTTCAAGCCTTTTACGTTTGCCATTGCATGCGCCTCCCCGATGATGAATGTCGCCCGACGCGCGTCAGGTGAAATGCCTGCTCTTGCGAAAAACCGCTTCCGCTTTCCGGGTCCAATACTGCCCGTCCAGGAGGAGGGGCGTGAGCTCCGGGAGATCTTTCGCCAGCTCCCGAATCGATTTCAGCCCAATGCCGTGGGCAAATGGAAAAATGACCACCTTGCCCGTGTACGTGTTGTCCATGAGAGCCTTCAGGCCCTTTGCCGCAGAGCCCATGTCCCCGATGGCGGCAAGAGAGTAGGAAGTGGAAAGCCTGCCGGACTGGGTGAGCGCAAGGGTATCCTTCATGGCCGAAAGGGGCGAGCCCGAGGAGCCGATTACGCGCATCTGCTTCCGCACGATTGCCCCGAGAGGGAGGTCCGTGATCGTGCCGAGCTTCACTCCCGCGAAGATGTTGAGCACACCGCCCGGAGCAAGGTAGTGCGACGCCTGGCTGATGATGGCGGAGACAGGGACGAGCACGACCACGTCGTCGAAGCCGCCGGGATACTTCTGGTTCAGAAATGTGTCCAGCTCCTCCGCCGGCAGGTCCTTCGGGTTTTCGAATGTGAGGGATACGTTGCAGTTGCGGTCCTTGCACAGGAGCGAGACGAGGTGCTTGAGGGAGTCCAGTCGCTCATCGGAGAGATCCGTGACGAGTATCTCCGAGGGACCCTGCTCGTCCATGACGGCCTTGATCACGTGCATCTGGCCCATCGGGCCGGCGCCGCCGACGAACCACGCGCGGCCCCCGGGGCGTATGCTTTCCCGGTTGTTCGTCCGATAGCTGGCGGCCACCTTTCCGTCCACCGAGCCGACCAGCTCGAGCTTGCGGTAGTGCACCCTGCCCACGTCCACGGGAAGCTCCACGTCCGGCGCGCTGCTGTGCACGCCCAGGACGCCGTCCGCATCGATTTCGGCCACCAGACGGGCAAAGGACTCGCGGTCAGGGGTTCCCGCGCAGACCACGTCAGTGGGCGCGAGCCGGCCGTCGGCCGGCTGCCCGGCGGCCGCGATCACGGCGCCGGTGCGCGCCGCAAGCTCTTCCGCCGCGCGTAGATTCTCCGCGGTGAGCCCGGAATGCGAGATGCGCGCGATTTTCACCGCTTCCAGGCCGCACAGGTCCAGGGGAACCTGGCCCTGCGGAAAGCCCGCAAGCAGCAGATGCCCGTTCTTCTTCACGGCCGTGCGGGCCTGTATCTGGTAGGAGGCAATGACGCAGGTCCAGGGCTCCACCAGCGCCGCCTCCGCATAGCCCGTCTCTTCCTTCACGGGCAGCAGGTAGCACCCCTCATCACCCTCGAGGATCTCGGTCCCTATGACGACGTACTGGGAGAGCCCGCCGGGGATCGTGTAGCCGAATGCAACGCCCTTGCCCTTGTAGTAGACGTCCGCCTGGATGATGTAACGGCTGCCCAGCTGGAACTTCCCGCGCCACTTTTCACCCACGCCGACGATGGTCATCGTCACCTCGTGGCCGGGCACGGTGGGATTCTTCGATAAATCACGGCCTTCGATGCGGGGATGCATATTCCCCGCGGAGATGAGCTTGACGTCGGAGAAGCAGAGCCCCACTGCGTCAATGCGCGCGATGAGGTTGTCTTCTGAATACCGCGGGAAGGGAACCGTGTCCGGACGTCCCTTTGTGCCTATGCTTTCGAGACCCGAGCCTTTCAGCTGCCAGGAGAGTATCTCCTGCGGCAGGTCTTCGAGGAACTCCATGGATGTGCTCCTTTCGTTTAGAGTACCATTGGCGGCGCCTGGAGGCAACCGCGGGCGCCGGCACGCCCGTGCCTGCTGCGACGTTCGGCGATGCGTCAATATGCTTGATGGTGCATGGCCTCACGTGGTAGGCTCCCCGCCATGAAAAAGGAAAGAATCGCCGCCCAGATGTACTCCGTTCGCGACTACTGCAACGACGCGCACGACCTGTCCGATACACTCAAAAAGATCCGGGCCATCGGCTACAGGGCTGTTGAGATCAGCAGCGTGGGCCCGCTGCCTCCCCACGAGCTTGCGCGCGTTCTCGACGGCGAGGGCCTGACCTGCTGCTCGACGCACGAGGATTCAGAAGAGCTGTTGACCGACCCTGACGCGGTGGTTGAACGCCTCGGCGTCCTTGGCTGCGCGTCCACCACGTACCCGTACCCCAGGAATCAGGACTTCTCCACGATAGAGGGCGTTCGCCGTCTCTGCAAAGCCCTCAACCGGACGGGAAAACTGCTGAAAAAAGCGGGAATCACATTCGGATATCACAACCACAACCTGGAGTTCCACAAGCTCAACGGGAGAACCGTCATGGATATCATCCTGGCGGAAACCGACCCCGATGCCGTGCAGATCGAGCTGGATACGTACTGGGTGCAGGCGGGCGGGGGGGACCCCGGGGAGTGGCTTGCCCGGTTGAAGGGACGCGCAACCCTCCTGCATCTCAAGGACTACGGGGTGGACGCCAAGGGCGTGTCGATGTTCGAGGAAATCGGCCAGGGAAACCTGGATTTCCAACGGATCATGTCCGCCGCCAAGCGTGCCGGCTGCCGCTGGTACGTGGTGGAACAGGATTCCGACTGGGAAAACGAGGACCCGTTCCAGTCCCTGAAGATGAGCCTGGCGTACCTGAAGAGAGCGTTCGCCGATTAAGCTCAAGGCGACCCCCGCTGACTTTATCGTCCAGGAGCAATCGAGCCTGGTCCTTTCCCCGCACCAGTCCGACTTTGCGGTATTTCAACTCTCGAAAACCTCGTGGGACACGTTCGACTTGATCGATCTTCTGGCGCGCCGGCTCGGCGTCGCCACCGCGGATATCAGCGTCGGAGGAATGAAAGACCGTCACGGCAGCACCGAGCAGATGATTTCGGTGCGCGGGCTACGCGGTCGGCCGCGACCCCTCCGCGACAAGAACTTCTCCCTGGAGTTCGCCGGCTGGTCGGACAGCCCCGTGACGGCGCGCGACATCAGCGGCAACGGCTTCATCATCACTCTCCGCGATCTCACGGAGGACGAGGCGGAACGGATCGTCGTCAACGGGGAACAGGCCGCGCGGGACGGGTGTGCCAATTATTTCGACTCGCAGCGGTTCGGCTCCGCGCGTCATGGCGCCGGCTTCATGGGCAAGGAGATCTTTCTGGGCAGGCGGGAAGCGGCGCTGCGGCTCTATTTCACCCCTTCCAAGCACGACGACCAGAAGACGCGCACGCTCAAGCGGTGCGTGACGGAGAACTGGGGCGCGTGGGGAAAGTGCGCGGGCATGGGATTCGGCGAATACGGCAGGATCCTGGCGTATCTTGCCGCGAATCGACGCGCCTACCACCAGGCCCTTGAAATGATCGACAGGCGTTTCCTGGTTTTCGTGCTCAATGCCTACCAGTCATTCCTCTTCAACGAGGTGCTCGCGCGCTGGCTGCGCGAGCTGTCCGCGGAGAGGGGGTTTTCACTTTGTTCCCTCCGCTCCCCATTTGGCGTGTACGAGTTCTACGACAGCCTTGCCCCCGGCGCGCGCGCGGAGCTGCAGGGAACGCTCATTCCCGTTCCCGGTCATGATACCCTTCTCACCGACGAGCGGATCAAGCGGATCGTCGGGGAGGTGCTGGACGCGGAAGGCATACGGCTTGCCGATCTGAGAGTCAGGCAGATGCATCGCATCAGGGTCGGCGGAGTGGAGCGCGCCGCAATAGTTGTTCCCGAAGGACTCGAGATTTCCCGCCCGGAGGAAGACGACCTGTATCCGGGCAGAAAAAAATCCACGCTTCGCTTTTTTCTGCCCCGGGGAAGCTACGCCACCCTGCTGATCAAGAGACTTATGCTTCCTTCAGCGCGGTGATGTTCCCGCATTTCGCGCGGGCAAAGTTCAGCGCGCGCTCCAGGCCGGTCCTGCCGGTATACCCCTTGCCCTTGCACAGCTCGGAGAAGATCCGTTCCGCCGCGCCCTCCCCGTAGACCTGTTCCAGCAGGTCGCGGTTCTGCACGAGGTTCTGGATGAGAATCTCGTTGTCCCGGGCGCTTGCCATGAAATGGCGGATGACCTCGGCCGTTCCCGCAAAGAGCGCCTCGCAGCGCTCCGCAACCCGCAGGGCCAGCTCTTCCGATTCCGCGGCGAACTTGACGCTGAGCTCGCTCAGCGACTGCAGGCGCTCCAGCTCGGCGCGCTCCTCCGGGCTGAAGACATTTCCCGTTGTCCGGGCAAGCTCCAGGATGCGGCTGATCTCCCTTTTCTCCCGCTCGAGCTCCGGGGCGTAGAGCTCGATCTGGTAGAGGGATTCCTGGAGAATGAGGAGCAGGTGGTAGCCCGTCCCGATGTAGGAGTCTATTGCCCGGCTCTCGATGCTGTTCTTCATTCCGGCCAGAAGCTCGTGCGTGGTGCGGGAGCCCGTCTTCGAGACCCCCTTCACCCCGTTGGCCGCCCGAGGGTCGTTTCTGAAGAGAAAATGCGCCTTCTCCTTCAGTTCGAAGACGAGACTGTCCTCGAGGTCTCGGACCCTCACGAACAGCCCCCCGCCGGCCAGGTTGCCCTCTTTTGCGAGCCGGCGGAACTCGGCGTCGATGGAAATGAACAACGCGTTCGCGCGGAGGAACTTCACGACGAGAAACGCCAGCTGCTCCTTGCGGCGCCGGGCTTCGTACTGATCCGGGGTCAGCTCTCGTTTGGCCATGTGCCCTCCCAGCGCCCCACGCGCGCAGGCGCTACTATACTATCCACGTCCCGGTCTCTCCGCGCAGCGCGCGGCCGATATTCTCGGGATTCGTGATCAGCGCGCTCTTGCCGCCCGCTTCGAGGTACCAGATCACTGCCTGGATCTTGGGAGCCATGGAGCCCCGCGCGAAGTGCGTCCCCTCGGCAAGCCAGCGTTTCGCCTCCGCCAAGGTCATCTTGTCGATCCACTTCTGGGTGGGCGTGCCGAAGTTGACCGCCACTTTTTCCACCGCCGTGGCAATGAGGAACAGGTCCGCCTTGATCTCCCGGGCAAGCAGGCTGCTCGCGAAGTCCTTGTCGATCACCGCGGCCGTGCCCCTGTACTCCCCCTCCCCGACGTCCACGACGGGGATGCCGCCGCCGCCCACCGTGATGACCACGATGCCGTCATTCAGCACCGCCTTGATGGAATCCAGCTCCACGATCTCCCTGGGCATGGGCGAGGGGACCACCCGCCGCCAGCCGCGGCCTGCGTCCTCCACCACGGACCATCCCGTCTCCCGGCGCCGGGCCGCCTCCTCCGCGTCCATGAATCCCCCGATGGGCTTGGAGGGGCTTGCGAATGCGGGGTCCTTCATGTCCACCAGGACCTGCGTGACAATGGTGGCCACGTTCTTGCGGATACGGCGATGAAAAAGCTGGTTCTGCAATGCCTGCTGGAGCTCGTAGCCGATGGCGCCCTGCGTATCGGCGCCGCAGACATCCAGGGGGACCTCGTGCATGCCCTCGACCCTGTGCGCGATCTCCGAGCGGCGCAGGATGAATCCGACCTGGGGGCCGTTGCCGTGCCCGATGGCAAGGTCCCAGCCCGCCTCGATCATGTCGGCGAGGTGGCGCGCCGTGTCGCGCAAGGCCTCTTCCTGGTCCTCCACGGTCTGATGCCGGGAATCCCTGATCAGCGAGTTCCCCCCGATTGCGACCACTGCGACCTTCCCCGAAGTGCTCATGACCGTCTACTATACCCTAGAATCCGGCAGACCGCGATATTGCGATGGCCGGTCGGGCCGGATGGCCTCCGGCCTTGACAGCGGTGCCCCATTCTGATCGATTGTCCCTTATGCCCGTGCAGGATCACGCGCGCACGACCAACAGGCTCCTCATCACCATCGTGGTATTCCTCACGGGCGCCGTCCTGAAGCTGGCCGCGCCGGTGGTCATCGCGCTCCTTCTCACGATCATGCTGGTGTACCTTATCGACCCCATCGTGGTGCTCCTGAACCGGCTGCGCCTGTCGCTGTGGCTTTCCGCCTTCATCGCCATCGTCTTCATTGGAGCCGTCTTTGCGAGCTTCGGCGTCCTTATCGTCATAGACCTGCCCCATTTCGCCCGGAGCTTTCCGAAATTCCAGGAAGAGATCCTCAAGCGCGCGGCGGCAATACTGGATATCCTGGAGCGGAACTTCGGAGTGAGCTTTGCCATCGATCCATTCGAAGAGCTGCGCACCGCGCCGATCAGGCCGGTGCTGATGAGCATCGCCCGGTCGAGCCTCCGCATACTCTCGGAGTTCACGGTGATCTTTTTCTTCGCCGTCATTCTTCTGGTGGGAAAGTACCGGTTGATCCGCATGCTCCTCACGGTATTCCCGCGCCGGCACAGCATGGTGCCGCTCATGCTCAAGCACGTGGACCGGCACATGCGGTCGTTTCTCGGCATCAAGGCCCTGGCCAGCCTGGCCATCGGCCTCGGCACGGCGCTGATCCTGCTTGCCTTCCGGGTGGAGTTTGCCGTGACATGGGGGTTCGTCACCCTGCTCCTCAATTTCGTTCCCGTCCTGGGACCGATCACCGCGGTCACGCTGCCCACGCTTATCGCTTTGGTCCAGTTTCCCGGCCCGGTCATGGCCCTGGCGGTCGTGGCCTGTCTCAGCGCCCTCCACTTCAGCATCTCCAATTTCCTCGAGCCGCGGTTCCTGGGGGAGAGGCTGGACCTTTCGTTCTTCGTCATCTTCCTCTCCCTCTTCTTCTGGGGCTGGATGTGGGGGCCTGCGGGCGTTCTTCTGGCAATACCGGTCACGGCCTCCCTCAAAATCGTCCTGGAGCGCATCCCGGCCACCTCCCGGTTCGCCATGCTCCTCGGCAGGACATCCCGGCGCCGCAACTTCAACCCGCCGCGTTGACCAACGCGGAAAAGCTCCCTATTATGGAAGAATGAGGAAAACGCCATGCTCGTGAGGGAGAGGATGACGCGCAATCCCATCTTCATCAGGCCGGACACCCCCGTCACCGAAGCGCAGGCCCTGATGAAGCGCGAAAAAATCCACCACCTGCCCGTGCTGGACAAGGACGAGAAGCTGGTCGGAATCGTCACGGAGAAGGACCTCCTGTACGCCTCCCCGTCCGTGGCCACGACGCTGAGCGTCTTCGAGATGACCTCCCTGCTGGCCAAGCTGAAGGTGGAGAAGGTGATGTCCCGGGACGTCATCTCCATCGCGGAGGACGTGCCGCTGGAGAAAGCCGCGCGCATCATGGCGGACCGCGGCATCGGCGGCCTCCCCATTGTGAGGGGAAAGGCGGTGGTGGGGATCATTACGGAAAGCGACCTCTTCCGCATCTTCATCGAGCTGTTCGGCGCCCGGCAGAAGGGCATCCGCGTCACGGTGACCATGCCCAACGAGAAGGGCGCGCTGGCGAAAGTAACGGCCGCCGTGAGCGGCGTCGGGGGGAATATCATCGCGCTGGGCACGCATCTCGGGGAGGACCCTTCCACCGGTCGGTGCACCGTCAAGGTGGACGGCATTTCCCGGGAGAAGCTGGTCGCCGCGCTCACCCCGCACGTCCGGTCGGTCGATGATGTGAGAGACGTATAAGCACGGGAGAAATGTCCGCATGGAACAGAAAAGACTCACGCTGTCGCTGAGGGGGGGCGAAGTTCCCCTCTCCCCAATCCGCAAATTGACGCCCCTGGCGGATGAGGCCAAACAGAGAGGCATCCTCGTCCACCACCTCAATATCGGCCAGCCGGATATCCGCACGCCCCAACCCGTCCTCGACGCCTACCGCAACTTCAGCGCGGACGTCCTCGCGTACGGTCCCTCGCTCGGCATCCCTTCCCTTCGGGAGTCAATCGCCGCCTACCACCAGCGCTACGGGCACGCAGTCCAACCGCGTGACGTGGCCGTCACGGTGGGGGGAAGCGAGGCGATATTCTTCGCCCTGTCCGCGGTCTGCGATCCGGGGGATGAAATCCTCGTGCGGGAGCCGTTCTACGCCAACTACATCGCTTTTGCCGCAATGATCTCCGCCAAGGTGGTGCCCATTCCCTCGTCCCTCGACAATGGGTTCGCCCTGCCGTCCCACGACGAGATCGCCCGGTACATCACCCCGCGCACCAAGGCGATCCTCTACATATCCCCCGAGAACCCCACCGGCATCGTGTACGACCGACAGGAGATGGACACGTTGAGGGAGCTGTGCGAGCGGTTCGGGCTGTACCTTGTTTCCGACGAGGTCTACCGGGAGTTCATCTACGACGATCACGTGACGTTCACCTCGGTCCTCGACCTGAAAGGCTTCGAACAGCACGCCATCCTCGTGGACTCGATTTCGAAGCGCTTCTCCTCGTGCGGCGCGCGCATCGGCTCGATCGTGACCTACAACAGGGGCGTGATGGAGCTGGTGGACAAGTTTGCGCAGGCGCGGCTGTGCCCTCCCGTCGTGGGACAACTCGCGGCGGACGCGGCCTACCGCATGGATCCGTCCTATTTCACGCCCATCCGGGACGAGTACCGCAGGCGGCGGGATGCCCTGGTGGCGGGGCTCACCGATATTCCCGGCGTCACGTTCCACGTGCCGGAAGGCGCCTTCTATCTCATGGCGCGCCTGCCCGTGGCGGATGCCGAGGATTTCTGCCGGTTTCTCCTCGCTGATTTCTCCCTGGAAGGAAAGACGGTGATGCTCACCCCCGGGGCCGGCTTCTATTCCACGCCGGGAAGCGGCCGCGACGAAGTGCGCATTGCCTACGTGCTTGAATGCCCGAAGATCGTCGAATCCACGCGGATCCTCGCCCGTGCGCTTGCCTGCTACAATGAAAAGCGCACGAAGGCGGGCTGACGGGAGGCCACATGCCGCGGAGCCAGAAGCCACTCATCGTCATCGGCCACAAGAATCCGGATACCGACTCGATCTGCTCGGCCCTGGCGTACTCCCGCTACAAGACCGAGGTGCTGAAAGAAGAGGCGGTCCCCCGCCGCGCCGGCAACGTCAACCCCCAGACCCAGTTCGTCCTTGCGCGCTTCGAGACGGAAAGCCCGCCGCTTGCCACCGATGTGCGCTCCCGGATCGAAGACATCATGATACCGAGGGAGGAGCTGATCGTTCTCCGGGAGAACGACACCCTGGAAAAGGCGTGCGACCTTCTTACCTCGCGGCATTTCTCCTTTCTGCCGGTGGTGGGCCCCGGGGACACGTGCATCGGGAAGGTCACCGCGCTGCAGCTGGTCGGGGTGCTTCGCCGGGTGGCGTCCGGCTGCCACGATGACGAGCCGATGGAACAGGCCGACCGGGAGCTGCTCTCCGGCACGGTCAGCCCCCTGGTGGACCGCGCGCACAAGACTTTCCGGGCGGATGACGTGGTGCGCGACGTTCTGCGGGAGATCAGCAAGAGCAACGAGGGCGGATTCATCATCCAGGACGAGAACGCGCGGATCCAGGGAGTGATCACGCGCATCAATTTCATATCAGACAGCCGGCTGCGGGTGGTCATGGTGGACCACAACGAGGTGGGGCAGGCCGTGGACGGGATCGAAGAGGCCGAGATCGTGGAGATCATCGACCATCACCGGCTGGGCGCGCGCACCACCGCGCTGCCCATCACTTTCATCAACAGGGTCGTCGGTTCCACCTGCACCATCGTGGCGGACCTCTACCATACCAGCGGCGCGACCCCCCCGGCGCGGGACGCGGGTCTCATGCTCTCCGCAATGCTCTCCGACACCCTCATCCTGCGCTCCCCCACCACCACCCGGCTCGATCGGGAGATTGCCGCCTGGCTGGCCGAGCTCTCCGGCGTGGACATCGACACACACGGCGGGGAGATGTTCGCCGCCGGCGCGTCCCTGGAGGGCATGGATCCGCGCAAGATCATCGCGCGGGACCAGAAGATCTACACGGAGGCGGACAGGCGCTTCAGCCTGAGCCAGTTCGAAACGGTCGGTTTCGGCCCCATCCTCGCCATGAAGGAGGCCCTTGCCGCGGAGCTGGAAAGGATCATCGAGGTGGAGAAGTGCTCCTTCGCCAGCCTCATGATCACGGACGTTTCACGGGAGTCGAGCCTCCTGCTCTGCCGCGGGGAGGCGCGCGTCCTGAACGCCATCTCCTACCCGCGCCAGGAGGACAATCTCTTCGAGATGAAGAACGTGCTCTCCCGCAAGAAACAGGTCCTCCCCTACTTCGTCGATCTTCTGAAGACGCTCTGACAGATGTTGCACGGCGTCATGGCATGCTTTATACTGAAGCACCTTGGGTACATTGGATGAGGATGAGACACCCACAATGATGAGTCTGAAGGAAATCTCCGCGGAAGAGGTCGAAGTGGTCCTCCAAAGTCATCTCGCCCGTGAGGACATGAGCGATTTCCAGGCCTGGCTCGACAAGGCGCTCCAGGGGCCGCACGGGACAATCGCGCTGAACTTCGAGGGCGTGCAGAGTCTCAGCTCATCCGCAATCGGAAAGATCCTCCAGTTCAAGCGCAATTGCGACGAGAAAGGCCGCAAGCTCCTGATCCGCAAGTGCAGGCCCCAGCTTCTTCAGCTGCTCCGCATGATAAAGTTCGACACGCTGATCCAGATCGATCCCTGACCGCCCGCTGCCCCCTACACGCGGCGCGCCGCTGCCATTACGTCGAATCCCGGGTTGCTGAGCTGATCCGCCGAGGGAGGCGCACCGTGCCGCAGAAGCCTCTCGATGGCGACCAGCTCGTGGGCCATTGCGATGGTTGCCGCGGCCTTGAGCGTTCCCCCTCGATAGTAGCCGGCAATAAACTTGCCCTGCTCCACGACGCCCCGGTAAGCCACCTGGTCGAACTCTTTCGCATACCCGGCGTACTTCAGTGAGAGCCCGGCCTGGCGGCTCCAGAAGAAGCTCACCTCTTCGGTCCCCGGGTCGCCGTCCAGCATGCAGATGGCCGCGCGCCTGCCCTGCCGCTCCGCCACCACCCAATGCTCCACCCTGCGTGTTCCCCAGTCCCGGTCCGCAACCGCGGCAATGTCGCCTGCAGCGAATATGTCGGGCGCGCGCGTCTGCATCCGAAGGTCCACGGGCACGGCGCCGGCCTCCACAAGAGTGGTGCCCGCAAGGTAGTCCACCGCGGGCTTGATCCCCAGGCCGATCACCACGAAGCCCGCCTCGAGCCGCGTGCCGTCCGACAGTGTCAGCTTTTTCGCTCCGACGGCCCCCTCGATCCGGGTGGGTGTCCTGCCCATGAGGAACGCCACTCCCTTGGTCTCATGCAGGGACTTGAGGTACCCAGCCACCCTGTCACCCAGAATGCCCGCCAGGGGGAGCGCCTCGGGCGCGACCACCGTAACGGCAAGGCCCCGCTCGCGGAGGCTCCCGGCCAGCTCGAGGCCGATGAATCCCGCGCCGACCAGGGCGACGCTCTTCTGCTGCGTTGCGGCCGTGAGAAGGGCGCGCGCGTCATCGGCAGTACGCAGGAGATGGCAGCCCTCGCCGTCGCCTCCGGGGATCCCGAGCACGCGCGGAACCCCGCCCGTGGCAAGAAGCGCCTTGTCGAATGAAAGGGTCTCCCCGTCTTCGAAGCGCACGGCTTTCTTCCCCGGGTCCAGGGAAACCACCCGACGTCCGGTGAGCAGCTCGATGCCCTGCGCCGCGTAGAATTTCGGCCCGCGCAGGGGCAGCCACTCCTCGCCCGCCTTGCCGGTGATGAAGTCCTTCGAGAGATTGGGACGGTCGTATGGACGTTCCCCCTCGTGCGTGATCAGCACGATCCGTCCGGCGAAGCCCTGGCGGCGCAGGGTTTCCGCCGCGGCATTTCCCGCCGCCCCCGCGCCCAGGATGACGAACACCCGCGGATCAGAGCCGAGGGGCTGCGCAGGCTTGGGGAATTTCGGCTTCACCACCCGGCCCACGCAGACCTCGCCGTTTTCCACCTTCACCGGGTAGGTGGGCAGGTCATTCAGGGCCGGCGGCGAGATCATCTTTCCCGTCGTCACGTCCAGCCGCGCGAAGTGGCTCTTGCATACCAGCTCGCGGCCGAAGAGCACGCCATTTTCCAGCTTTTCCTGATAGTGGGGGCATTCGTGGCCGACCGCGTGGATCTTCCCCTCCACCCGGACAAGAAGGATTTTCTCCTCTGCCGATTCCACGACCACCGGGACGCCCTCTGCAAGGTCGGACTCCCGCGCAACCTTTGTCCACGTCGATTCGTCCATGCCGTGCCTCCCTTTCCCTCATAATAGGCGCGGGAGCAAGCCGGAGCAAGAGATCCAGATTTATGCCGACATTGATAATGGGAAGGAAAAACTCCGCGGAGTACCGCGGAAGGACAGGAAGAGGGATGGCACAGGCAAAAACCGGCTTCTTTGCCCGGCTTTTCAGGAGGCGGAGGCCGGGAGATGACTTCGAGCCGAGCCTGGCGCACGCCCTGGCCGCGACCATCCGGAAAGGGCTTCTGCGCGCCACCGGAAAGGAGCTCCCGGCGCGATGCGAGCCGCTCTCCGTGGAAGCGCTGCGGGAAGATCTCCCGCGGAGGCCGTCCGGGTGGATGACCAGCTTCTTTCAGGACTCCACCTCTGCCTGGCTCATCCTTCTCATGCCCGACGATTGGCTGCGGACAATCGCAGCCCTCGCCGCCGAGGAGGATGGGAAAAAGGTTCCCCACATGGTTTCAACTCTCTGCGACGGAGCCGCTGACTTTCTCAAGTTCGAAACCCCGACCTCTTTCCACAGGGTCCAGGACACGTACTCGCGGGGCGACCAGCAGGCGCTCATGTGGCGGGCGTCCGGGACCGCGCCATTAAGGGTCATCACCGGGGACTCGGACACGGATTCTTTCTACGCCTGCTTCTCCGAGGAAGCCGCCAGGGAGTTCGAAAATTCCCTCAAGGAAAGGCATGCGCAGGAATCGCTGCGCTCCTGGCTTCGCGAGCCCCCTTCGGGCAAGCCGTTGGAACCGCCGAAGAGCCTGCGGCTCCTCGCGCCGCGCGAGCTCTTCCTTGGAAATCTCTACCTGCCGCCCCGGACCGACTGCGGCAAACAGGTGCTGGAGACGCTCTGCACCGCGCTGTCAGCAGCGCCCGGCGCGAGGCCTGACGCTGATGCCCCCGGTGTCTGGGCTGCCTGCGAGTGCATGCGGGCCGATCCCATCGAACCGAGACGCCTGGCCCACTGGTACTTCTTTCCGTGCCCCGATGCCGCGACGGCAGCGAGGACCCGGGAGACTTACAAGGAGATTGCCGGCTGTCTTTTTCGGGGTGCGCTGCCGGCGCTCGGTGAAGCGCTGGGCGGCGGATTGGAAAAGCCGGCGCTGGGCCTTGACGTCAAGCCTGATTTCGGCGGCCGCACGCGCTATCTTCTTCTGAGCGCCCGGATGCGGCTTGCCTCGGTCCGGATGCCGGTGGACATCTATATCGATGCCGCCGCGCTGGGACCACTGGTTCGAAAACACTGCGATCACGAGGGACTTGCCGCAACGGCCAGATCCGCAGTCTCGGCCCTCCCCCTGGCGCTCGCATTGAACGAGCGGATCCTGGGTAAAAGACTCCACACCTTTCCGGGCCACTTTCGCGACCCGCGGCTGGGGCAGGACTTTTTCCCTTTCAGCGGCTTTTCCGACCTGGTCACCGAGCATGACCTTTCGATCGTGCTTCAGAACCACCTCCCGCGCGCCCTGGCCGGAAAACCGCTGCGCGCCTTGTATTCCTGGTCCGAGCAGGCCGGCACCGTGGGGGACCGGACGCCGGCTCAGCCGGACCCGGGACGACGCGTCGTCACTCCGCACCTTTTCGACGAGGAAAAACTCTCCCGTCACATGACCCGGCAAATGAGGGACGGCTGGCAGCGCGAGCCAGGGCGGAACCTGGGGGCGCGCGAAGAGTATCTTCAGTTGAATCGCGACGTTCTTCGCGGGATAGATCGGGCGGCGCGGACGAAGAGCGTGCTTCTTTCCCCCCGCGCCCGGTTCATACTTGCCGAGATGGTCCTGCCCCCCATGCGCGCCCGGGCCCGCAGGAAGCTGGAGGAGACGTCGGCGGCCGGCATCCCCTTCTCGGCGCTGCGCTCCATGAGCGCGCCGCAGGTCCAGCGGTTCCTCGCCACCCAGCCCAGCCGGATGATCTGCCTCGGCCTGGTGGGCGCGGAGGCCGAGCTTTCCTTCGTGCGGAAGCACGTGAGCGCCGCGCGGGCGGCGCGCCTTGAAGAGGACCTGCTCCTTGCAAGAAGACAACTGGACTCCGGGGCCCTGGAATGGGACGAGGCCGTCCAGGCGAAGATGGAACTGGAGAGTGCCGCGAGGAGAATGATCCAGGAGAACGCGAAAGCCGACCGCCGGGGCGGCGAGAGGCGGTGATGATATGGTTTACACTATGGCGTATCGTTATAATCAGAAGACGAAAAATCGTAAGGAGTGACTGATGGCCAGGAGAGGTTCGGACACATCGACAGTGATAGGGGTCCTGATCGGCGTGGGCGGCTTGATAGTCGGGTTCACGATCGACGGAGGAAGCATCCTCGCGCTCATCGGAATTCCGGCCTTTATCATCATCATGGGAGGGACCATCGGCGCGCTCACCATATCCTCGAGCTTGCGTGACGTCCTGAGAATTCCCTCGCTCATCGCCCAAACGATGCGCAGGCAGTCAGGGCCGTCGCCGCAGCTCGCGCAGCAGCTCCTGGAGTTCGCGGAGAAAGCGCGCAGGGACGGGATCCTGAGCCTCGAGGACACGGTGGAGGACCTGGAGGACGAGACGCTGCGCAAGGGCCTGCGCCTCGTGGTTGACGGCACGGAGTCCGAGATTCTCGTGGAAGTCCTCGAGAGCGACCTTGCCATCCTCGAGCAGAGGAAGATGGAGGACGCGATCATATTCGAGACAGCCGGCGGTTTCTCCCCCACCATGGGCATCATCGGCACGGTCATGGGTCTGGTCCTGGTCCTCGGCCGGCTGGGGGCCGACATGAACGAGCTGGGCCGGGCCATCGCCACGGCCTTCATTGCGACGCTTTATGGCATCGGCCTTGCCAACCTGTTCTGGCTCCCCCTTGGGAACAAGCTGAAGGCGCAGATCAAGCAATTCCGTCTGGAGAAACAGCTCATCATCGTGGGAGTGCGCTCCATTCAGCAGGGGGAGAGCCCCGCCCTGGTGAGGGAAAAGATCGAAGGATTCCTGGCAGAGCAGGAGAAGAAGGAACTGGACGCCAACAGGGCGGAGTGATCGGAGAGGTCAATGGCAAAGAGGAAAATCCAGAGGGCCGAAGAGCCGAAAGCTGATTTGATGCGCTGGCTTCTCACCTACGCGGACATGATCACGCTGTTGATGCTTTTCTTCATCATCCTGTATTCGCTGAGCAGCCTCAACCGGGCCAAGTACACCGAGATGGCGCAGGCGTTCAACAGCGTCTTCAACGGTGGAAACTTCACGATATTCGACGCCCGCACCGCGGGGGGGGCCGGTGTGCTCCAGGGAGTTTCCGCCGGCCAGAAGGTGCAGAGCAAGCAGAGCGGCAGGCTCGAGGGCAGGGGCGGGCAATCCGTGCTGAGGACCCAGGCGCTTTCCTCCCTGCAGAACCTCGTCAAAGCAGGCAAGGTCAGGGTGATCCCCACGGAGAACGGATTTGCCATCTCGCTCGTCAGCGATCTCTATTTCGGCGTAGCTTCGGCCGCCCTGGGGGCCGAGGCAATGCCGGTGCTCCAGGAGGTCTCGGAGTTTCTCGGCCAGATCCCGAACTCCATTGTCGTGGAGGGGCACACGGACAATATCCCTCCGGACAAGGCGAAGTGGACCTCGAACTGGCAACTCTCATCGGAGCGCTCGCTCGCGGTGCTGCAGACCCTTGAGGACTACGGCATACCATCAGAAAGACTCTCCGGCGCAGCATACGGCAGCACAAGACCGGTGCAGACGAATGACACGGCCGAAGGCCGCTCGTACAATCGGCGCGTCGATATCGTGGTGGTGGAGAAGCAATAGTCTCGGCCTTTGCTACGGGCCTCCCGACCCGTTGCCAAAAGTGGCGCCACCCGATATAGTCCGGACTACTTCGTAACAGAACCCATTCAGAAATCGAAATCTTTCTCACGGAGAGGGTATGGGAAGAGGAGCCATTCTGCTCATCTGCGTCCTGGTCCCCCTCGCGGGGGCATTCCTTCTGCCCCTGCTGGGTCGGATCTCGACCCGTCTGCGCAACTATTGTGCCCTGGCCATGGTGATCACTTCCCTGGTCTGCTCCCTGGCCCTGGTGCCTGATGCGGCTGCGGGCAATACGATCACGTTCCAGGTTCCCGGGGCCCTCGGCATCTCATTCACGCTGACCGCGGACGCGCTGGCGGTTTTCATGGCCGTCGTGTCGTCCCTGGTGGGCGCGCTGATCATGCTGTTCTCCTTGGACTACATCAGCCACTACGAGAACCAGAACGAGTACTACCTGATGGCGGTCCTCTTCCTGGGGTCGATGATGGGCCTCGTGTTCTCCGCCAATCTCATCTTCCTCTACGTATTCTGGGAAATCACGGGCATCGCAAGCTGGCGGCTCATCGGCTTCTACAGGGGCAAAGCAGACGTCCTGAAGGCGGACAAGGCATTCCTGGTCACGGCGTTCGGCGCCCTTGTCATGCTGGTGGGTATCCTGGCCGCCTACGGGCAGACCGGCTCGTTCGAGCTTTCCGCCATGAAAGGCACGGTCCTGCCCTGGACCGTCTCGACGCTGCTCCTGGTGGGGATGCTGTCCAAGTCAGCCACCCTCCCCTTCCATACGTGGCTGCCTGATGCGGGTGTCGCGCCTTCACCCGTGACCGCGCTGCTCCATGCCGCCGTGCTGGTCAAGATCGGCGTTTATGTCTTTGCCCGGCTGTTCCTTTCCACCTTCCCCCTCGAGGCACAGCTCCGCATTGTGGTCATCGTCATTGCCGCGGCGAGCGCGCTGGTGAGCGCAGGGGCCGCGCTTGTGGAAACCGACATCAAGCGGATCGTTGCCTACTCCACCGTGAGCCAGATCGCGTTCATATTCCTCGGCTTGTCCACCGGAAATGCGCTTGGCGCGGCAGGCGCACTGCTGTACATCCTCATGCACGGCCTTGCCAAAGCCGGGCTCTTCCTTTCAGCGGGGATCATCGAGCAGAACGCGGGAACCAAGGACATCACGAAGCTGGGCGGGCTTCTGCGCACCATGCCCGTGACCGCGGTGTCGTTCCTCTTCTGCGCGTTCTCGGTCATGGGTATTCCGCCGCTGGGCGGATTCATAGCCAAGTACATGGTGATCTCCTCCGCGATTGGCGGAGGACAGCTCGCCCTGGGCGCGGTGTTCATGGCGGGCGCCGTGCTCACGATCCTGTACCTCTTCAGGCTGTTCTCCAGGGTATTCCTGGGAGAAGCCAGGGGCGGCGGCGCTCCCGCCGTGGAGCGCTCCCGGCTCATGGTGACCTGCGTCGCGATTCTGGCCGCCCTCTCTCTTGCCGGCGGTGTCCTGGCGGGCTGGCCGACCCAGCTCGCAACCATCGCCGCGCTGCAGATGCCGGGAGTGTCGCAGTGAGCAGCTCCCTCCTGATCGTTCCCATCGCGCTCCCTGCCGCCGCGGCGCTCATTGCCCTTCTTCTGCCCGGCAAAAGGGCGCGCGGGATCACTTCCCTCGTGGCGGTCGCGGCGTCCGCGGCGCAGGTGGCAATTGCCGTCGTGCTCTTTCCCACGGACGCCGGCTTCACCCTCCCCTGGCTGGGATACGGAATCGAGTTCAGCCTGAAGTTGACCCGGATGAGCGCTTTTATCCTGCTGGCGATTGCCGGGTTCTCGTTCCTTGTTTCCCTGTACGCAGGCGCCTCGATGGCCGGCGCCCCCTCGACGCGCGGCTTTTTCGCATGGATGCTTCTCACAGCAGGGATGGCCAGCGGGGCAGTGCTGGCGGACAACCTCGTGCTCCTCATTGTCTTCTGGGAGGGGCTCCTTCTCACACAATTCGGCATGATCGTGGCGGGAAGGAAGCGCGCGTACGCCACGGCGATCAAGGCATTCATCATCGTCGGCGTCACGGACCTCTGCATGATGCTGGGCGTGATGCTCACCGGCCGGCTCGCCGGCACGCTTGCCCTGTCGGCAATCAGGCTGCCGGTGGACGGGGTGGGCGGCGCGGCGTTCATCCTGCTGATGATCGGCGGCCTGGGCAAGGCCGGCGCCATGCCGTTTCACAGCTGGATACCGGACGCGGCCCTCGATGCCCCGCTTCCGTTCATGGCAATCCTCCCTGCCAGCATCGACAAGCTGCTGGGTATTTATTTCCTGGCCCGGATTTCACTGGATCTTTTTGCCCTGGCCCCCGGCACGTGGGTGTCCACGGTTCTCATGGTCACAGGGGCGGCGACGATCATCCTCGCGGTCCTCATGGCCCTCATTCAGAAGGACTACAAGCGCCTGCTCTCCTATCACGCCATCAGCCAGGTGGGCTACATGGTCCTGGGCATCGGAACGGCACTGCCCATCGGGATCGTGGGCGGCCTTTTTCACATGATCAACCACGCAATGTACAAATCCTGCCTCTTCCTCACGGGCGGCGCCGTGGAAAAGCAGGCCGGCACGACCGACCTGGAAAAGCTCGGCGGCCTGGCGCGCGCAATGCCGGTCACCGTCATCTGCTTCATCGTGGCCGCTGCCTCGATCTCCGGAGTGCCGCCCTTCAACGGTTTCTTCTCGAAGGAGATGGTGTATGACGCAGCCCTCGAGCGGGGCTGGCAGTACTACGCTATTGCCCTTGCAGGCTCATTTTTCACCGCTGCCTCGTTCCTGAAGCTGGGCCATGCGGCCTTCTTCGGGAAGCGCTCTGAGGAGAACCGCCTGGTCCGGGAAGCCCCCCTGCCGATGCTGATTCCCATGATCGTCCTGGCAGGGCTCTGCGTCCTGTTCGGGCTGGGCAACAGTCTCCCGCTTGCCGGTCTCATTCAGCCCGCTGTCGGGGCTGCGGTCACCGGTGGCCGCAGCTTCGCGGGATTCCCTGCCAGCGGCACGCTCGTCGGGCTCACGGTGACAGCGCTCCTGCTTGCGGTCCTCAACCACTGGTACGGAGTCCGGAGGACAGGACGGGCGCTGGGCGCCGCTGACCATATCCACCATGCGGCAGTCGTGTCGTCCGTCTACTCGGTCGCGGAGGCGGGGCGCCTGGATCCGTACACTATCGGCCGATGGGTCATGAAGGACGCCGCGGCAGCGCTGTGGGGCGTAGACCGGGCCATCGACTGGGTCTATCAGATCCTCGCCGTGAAAGCGGCGGAGGGGATCTCCTGGGTCGCGCGCCGCGCGCACAATGGCAACGTCAACCGCTACGTGCTCTGGTCCCTGGCGGGAGCCGCGGTGATCGTTTTCTGCGTAATTGCATTCCTCGGGGGGGCACGATGAGCGACCTTCTGCTTCTGGTCCCGTTCCTCGCCCTCATCGTGCTGAACCTTCTGCCCAAAAGCGCCCGTGTCACGCCGTTCGTCGTCTGCTTCCTGATCTTCGCCCTCCAGACAGCGGCGGCCGCGCTCCAGCCGTTCGGCCTGATCGACTGGTCGTTCATGTCACCCCTGGAGAAAGTGGTCGGCTTCACACTGGTCGTGGACAACCTCTCCGTTCTGCTCCTGCTCACCACCGGAATTGCGGGGCTTGCGGCAATCCTGGTGGGCCGCGCGACGCTCAAGGAGCCTCGGTCCCGGGCGATATTCCTGAGCCTGCTTCTTGTCGCGCTCATCGGGATCAATGGCATCGCGATGGTGCGCGATCTGTTCACGCTTTTCGTATTCGTCGAGGTGACCTCCGTGGCAGCCGTCATCCTCGTCACCCTCCGCGAAGGCCCGGGCGGATTCGAGGGGGCATGGAAGTACCTTCTCCTCTCCTCGGTGGCAAGCGTGTTCATGCTCGCTTCCATCGGCTTCTTCCTCCTGGCCGCGGGCGGCATCACGTTCGACCAGGCAGCCGCCGCGCTGGCCACGCCCGCGCCGCTTGCCTGGGTTGCCGCTGCTCTCTTCATGTGCGGGCTGTTCGTGAAGGGCGCGATGATCCCCTTTCATGGATGGCTGGCGGATGCCTACACCGCTGCCCCGGCGCCCGTATCGGTCTTTCTTGCCGGCATCGTGACCAAGGCATCGGGTATCTTCGCTCTGATGCGCCTCGCGCCTTCCCTCCTTCCCGCATCGGCTCCCGGGCGGGAAATCCTGCTGATTGCAGGCGCCCTGGCGGCGGTAGGGGGCGCGTTCCTTGCCCTGGGCCAGTCCGACATGAAACGGATGCTCGCCTACTCGAGCATAAGCCAGATGGGCTATATCGTGATGGCGCTCGGCGGAGAGCCCTCGCTCGCCATCCTGGCCGCCTCGTTTCACTTCTTCAATCACACGGTGTCCAAGGCCCAGCTCTTCGCGAATGCCGCCGCGGTAGAAAAGAGACTGGGCACGCGCGACATGGACCGCATGGGAGGGATTGCGGCGCGGATGCCGGTCACGGGGGCCACGACGGCGGTGGCAACGCTTTCCATCGCGGGCCTGCCTCCCCTGGCCGGATTCTGGAGCAAGCTTCTGGTGGTGATCGCCCTGTGGAACGGCGGGCAGCGGGTCTTTGCCGTGATCGCCATACTGACGAGCCTGGTCACCCTCGGTTATTTCCTCGTTCTGCAGAGAAAGGTCTTCTTCGGAAAGATTCTGCCCGAATGGGAGAGCGTGCGGGAGGCAGGCGCCGGTCTGCTCGTTCCGGTCATCGCCCTGGCCCTGATCACGGTGGCAATCGGCATCGGGTTCCCCTTCCTCCTGCCCATGCTGCTCGGAGGCGGCGTATGACGCTCATGACGATCCTGCTCGTCCTTCTCGTAGTCGCGGCGCTCTGGGCCTCCATGACGACCCTTCTCCTGCGCGCCACCATCGCCCTTGCCCTGACAAGCGCCCTGCTCGCGGTGGTGATGTACAGCCTGGGGGCGACCCTCGCCGCGGTGCTCGAGCTTTCCGTCTGCGCAGGGCTCATCTCGGTGGTTTTCGTGAGCGTGATCAGCCTCACCCAGCGCAAGCCGTTCAAGGAATACATCGTGCGCCGGATGAGCAGGCTCAGCAGGTATTGGCCGCTCCCCCTGGTCCTGATCGCCATCGGGTTGGGCCTGTCTTTCGTGCATGTCCCTGTGCAGATCGTCCTGCCCCTGCCCGGCGGTGACGGGGATGTGCGCACCGTGCTGTGGAACCTGCGGCAGCTCGACCTGTTCGGCCAGATCCTGATTCTGCTGGCCGGAGTGTTCGGGGTGCTGGTATTGTTCAAGGGAGAGGGGAAAGATGCTGATTGAGATCCCGCAGTCTTTCTGGCTGTACTTCATCTTCTTTGTCCTTCTCCTGGTGGACGGCCTCTGGTGCATGCTGGCCACCTACAACCTCCTGCGCATCCTGATCGGGCTGGAGGTCCTCATGAAATCGGTGACGTTTTTCCTGATCGTTGCCGGCTACCTGAGCGGGCGCATGGCCCTGGCACAGGCAATGGTGATCACGGTGATCGTCATCGAGGTGGTGGTCGTGGTGGCCGCCGCGGGGATCATTCTCGGGTTCTTCCGCAAGAACGACTCGCTGAACATCCGCCACACGCGGGATCTGAAAGGCTGACGATGTCGACACTTCTTCTCGTGCCGCCCGTTGCTCTGACTCTCGTGGTGCTCGTCGTATGGGCCCTCTCAGGGGCATCCGGCACGCTTGGGTTCAAGAGGAAAGGGGCCCGGGGCGCCCTGGACAAGCCCTATGCCGGCGGGGAAACCATCCAGAGCCACAGGGTCCAGGTGGATTACGGACAATTCTTTCCGTTCGCTTTCTTTTTTACGATCCTGCACGTGGTCACGCTGGTCGTGGCAACGTCCCCCGCGCGCACACTGGAGAGCCTCGCGATAGCACTCATCTATGTCCTGGGCGCGGTGCTGGGTCTTTTCATATTGTTCCGGAGGTAACTCACGCGAATGAGCGTATTCCATAGGATCGTGCGCTGGGCGCAGCGAAAGTCTCCCTGGATCCTTCATTTCAACACGGGCGCGTGCAATGCGTGCGACATAGAGATCATTGCCGCCCTTACGCCGCGCTTCGACCTGGAGCGGCTCGGTGTTCAGCTCAAGGGCACGCCCCGTCATTGCGACATCATGGCCTGCTCGGGTCCGGTCACCAAGCAGGTGAAGGACAGGCTGGTGCGCATCTACGAGCAGGTGCCGGAGCCCAAGATCGTGGTGGCCGTGGGCACCTGCGCGACAAGCGGCGGAGTGTTCAACGGCCTTTACAACGTTGAGGGGGGAATCGACCAGGCCATACCCGTGACCGCCTACATCCCCGGCTGTCCCGCGAGCCCGCAGGCGATCATCGACGGCTTTGTGAAGCTCCTCAAGAGCCTCGAGGAAAAGAAAGATGAGTGACGTGCAGGCAATCGCCGCGGAGCTGCAATCCAGGTTCTCACTCCCGGAGGGCGCCCTCAAAGTACAGAGGGCTACCCGGTTGTGGATCGAGACGGACCGGGAATTGTTCCCGACTGTGTTCGCGCACCTTGTGAAGGGCATGGGGTTCTCCATCCTGTGCACGATCACCGGGCTGGACCTGGGCGCCGACCTCGGATTCATCTACCACCTGGCGAAGGACGGCGGCATCATGGCCAATCTGAAGACACGCTGCCCCAAGGGGGAGTCCATAAAGACGATCACCTCGTACTTCCCCGGGGCTGATATCTACGAGCGAGAGCTCATGGACCTGCTGGGCGCGCGCATCGAAGGCTTGGGGCCCGGTGTCCGCTATCCGCTTCCCGAGGACTGGCCCGAAGGGGACCATCCTCTCCTGAAGGATTGGAAGGCCAAAACCGTCGCGGCCGCTGAGAAAGGAGCGCAGGCTGATGAGTGACAGCGACAGGGTCGTCACGGTACCCATTGGGCCGCAGCATCCGGCGCTGAAAGAGCCGGAGAGCTTCATGGTGGACCTCCGGGGGGAGAAGATAGATGCGGTGCGCATGCGCTTCGGGTACAACCACCGGGGCATCGAGAAGGGCTGCGAGCAGCGCTCCTATACGCAGGACCTCTACCTGGTCGAGCGCGTGTGCGGCATCTGCTCCTACTCCCACTCCACCGCCTTCGTGCAGGCCGTGGAGGAGATCGCGGGGCTGGAGCTTCCCCGGCGCGCGAAATACATACGGACGATCATCGCGGAGCTGGAAAGGGTCCACAGCCACCTCTTGTGGCTCGGGGTGGCAGGCCATGAAATCGGCTTCGACACCCTGCTCATGTACACCTGGCGCGACCGCGAGCAGGTGATGATCCTCCTGGCGCGCCTCACCGGCAACAGGGTCAACTACGGAATGAACACGGTGGGCGGCGTGCGCCGCGATATCGCCCCCGAGATGATCCCCGAGATCCTCAAGGTTGTGGACTCGCTGGAGGAGCGGACAAAGTACTACATCAACCTTGCCCAGAGCGAACAGACGGTCATCCAGCGCCTGTCGGGCGTGGGCAAGCTCACGAAGGAGGACGCGCTGCTGCTGGGCACGGTCGGCCCGACCGCCCGCGCATCCGGTGTGGACCGGGACACTCGGCGTGACGATCCGTATGCGGCGTATCCCGAGGTGAGCTTCAAGGTGATCACGGACACCCATTGCGACGTCTACGGGAGAACGGTTGTGCGGCTCGGCGAGCTCCTGGAATCCTTCTCGATTGTCCGTCAGCTTATCAAGAACATCCCCGATGGTCCCATCGCCATAAAGGCTCCCCGGCGCATCCCCGAAGGGGAAGCGGTGAGCCGGTACGAGGCGCCGCGCGGGGAGGACGTGCACTACGTGCGGGGCAACGGCTCGGAGAAACCCGAGCGAGTGAAAGTACGGGCCCCCACCCTGGCCAATACCCAGTCGGTGTCGAAGATGCTCGAAGACGGCTACCTGGCCGACCTGCCCATCGTCATTGCCGCCATTGACCCCTGTTTCTCGTGCACGGACCGCATGGTCTCCCTGAGGGACGATGAGGCAAAGGAAGGCCGCGCCATGAGCTGGGAAGAGGTCTCACGGTACGGGGTCGAGTGGCACAAGGCGCGCGGCATCGACTTCTCGCGCGTCCGCATCCCGGGAGGCGCCGGCGAATGAACGCCCTGCGGGACCTTCTGCGCATCCTTGTTTTCCCCGGCATGATATTCCTGGTCGTCATGGGGATGGCGGGCCAGTACGTGGACAGGAAGCTGTACGCGCGGCTGCAGAACCGGGTCGGCCCTCCCTGGTACCAGCCTGTCGCGGACCTCTTCAAGCTGCTGGGAAAGGAATCGGTGATCCCGGAAGAGGCGGATCGGGGCATGTTCCGAATTGCCCCGGTGTTCGCGCTTGCCGCGGTGATTACTGCTTTCCTCTACATCCCGCTCTGGAATACCGCGCCGGTGCTCTCCTTCCAGGGAGACCTTGTCGTGGTGCTCTATCTCCTTCTCATCCCGACACTCACCTTCTTCCTGGGCGGCTGGTATTCGCGCTCCATCTTCTCCACGCTCGGCGCCGTGCGCTCCATCACGCAGCTTTTCGCCTACGAGATCCCCCTCCTGATCGCCCTGCTCTCCCCGGCCCTTCTTGCCAACACGTGGTCCATCGCCGGTATGGCGCAGTATTACGGAGAGCATCCGTATCGATGGCTCTTCAATCTTGTCGGGTTCGGCGTGGCCCTGGTCACCCTTCTGGGCAAGCTGGAGCGCGTGCCCTTCGACGCCCCCGAAGCGGAGACCGAGATCGTGGCGGGAAGCTTTACCGAGTACAGCGGCAGGCACCTGGCCTTCTTCCGCCTGGCCATCGACTCGGAAGCCATCGCCTCCTCCTCCCTCCTTGCCGCCGTATTCCTTCCGTTCGGCCTCTGGCTCCCCTGGTGGCTCGGCGTCCCGATCTACCTGGCCAAGGTGGCGGGAATCCTCGCGGTCCTGGCGCTGCTGCGCACCGTGTTCGCGCGCCTGCGCATGGACCAGATGATCAACTTCTGCTGGCGCTACGTGGCGCCCATTGCTTTCCTTCAGGTAATCATCGACCTTGTCATTAAGGAGTTTTTCTAATTATGGAAGGAAAAAGAGCGCGCCCCGGCGAAATGATACTGTCGGTGCTCGGATCCCTGTTCAAGAAACCGGCCACCATGCGATACCCCTTCGAGAAATTCCGGATGCCGGACCACTTCCGCGGACAGCCGAAGTTCAAATCGGAGCTGTGCACGGGCTGCAGGCTCTGCATCCGCGACTGCCCCTCGCAGGCCATCACCATCACCAAGATCGGCGAGAAGAAGTTCGAGGCATCCATCGACCTGGGCAAGTGCGTCTACTGCGCCCAGTGCGCGGAGACCTGTCCGCGCAAGGTGATCGACATCACCACCGAGTTCGAGCTCACCCAGCTCGTGCGCGGGCAACTGAAAGTGGTATTCCATGCCGACACCTCTAAGGCATGCCCTGAAGAAAGCGCTGGAGCCTGACCGCCAGTCATGGCGCGCCGGCGGCCGGCCGGTGGTCGTGCTGGGAGTCGGCTCCGAGCTGCGCTCCGACGACGCGGCGGGCGTGCGCGTCGCGGCGGAGCTTGCCCGGGCTTCCCTTCCCGGTGTGCGTGCCCTGGACGGCGGGTCGGCGCCCGAAAACTGCACCGCCGAGATCCGCCAGATCTCTCCTTCCCATCTCATCATCGTGGACTCCGCGCACATGCAGGAAACTCCGGGCGCGGTCCGTCTCATCGAGTCGGCCGATATCCGCGGCGCATCGTTCGGCACGCACTCCCTCCCCCTGAGCGTCCTGGCAGACTACCTGCAGCGTGAGATCGGGTGCCGGGTGACGGTTATCGGCATTCAACCCTTTTCCATGGAGTTCGGTGAAGGAATGTCGGCCGAGGTGTCCGCGGCCGTGCGGGAAACTGCCCAGGCCCTGCGGGAGTGCCTCGCTCCGCGGCCGGCGACTTGACAGGACGGGGATTCCTCAAGATGTTTCGACTACGAGGAGGTGTTGCATGAAAAAGCTCGTGCTCGTGATTCTGGCAGTCGTGTTGGTGAGCTCTTCCACTTTCGCCGAAGGAGCGGCAAATGCGGGGCAATTCGGCCTCCAGACAGCCCTGACCTTCACCAGCGTAGGCCTGGGCTTTGCCGGTGACCTTGGCGCCAAGTACCTCATTACCAGCAACATAGCGGTACGCGCGGCACTCGGGCTGTCGAGCACCAGCGCCGCCGGTGCGTCAACGACTTTATTCGATGTGGCCGCAGGTGTCGAGTATCATTTTGGCGGCAAGGGAGGCGTTTCACCCTATGCGGGTGCTGAGATAAGCTACAGCGGCGCGTCAGTCCCCGCCGGAAAAGGCCCCTCCTCGTTCGGGCTGAACGGCGTGTTCGGCGGCGAGTATTTCTTCTCCAGCAATTTCTCCTGGGCCGGCGAAGCAAGATTGGGGTTTCGCTCTGACAACGCCGCCGGTACCACGGCGACAACCATTGGAACGGCCGGCATCGCCACATTCCTGACGTGGTACATCAATTAGCCGTTGCCTGCAAAAGGCTTGACGCCGGTCGGAAACTGCCATTATCCTGTCTCTCTCGCCTCTCTCTTTGGTGACCATTATGGCAAAGAAGAAACAGCGCGAAAAACAGGAGCTCGAGTCTCTCATTCCATCGATCAAGAGCGCGGAGAAAACCCTCGACGACCTGCTGGAAGGCGCGCGCGCCGAGGCGGCGGAGCTGATCCAGAACACGGAGACCGAGGCGGCCCGGCGCATCCAGCGCAGCCGGGAAGAAATCCCCGGGCTTCTCTCCCGTGAGCGGGAATCGCGCATGGTCTCGCTTCAGGCCCGGGCAGCGGAAGTGCTGGAGGCGGCGCGGGAAGAAAACCGCAGGCTGGAAAAGAAAGCGGCGGGGAGCATGGGGGCAGCGGTGGCGCTGATCGTCTCCCGGGTCTGGCCGGGGGCAAAGAAGTGATCAGTGACATGGCCGCGGTGGAGATCCTGGGACCGATCGAGCTTTTCCAGGCATCCGTGGACCTGATCCAGGACTCCGGAATCCTGCACATTATGGAAGCACCCAGGGCAGCGGCCGGCAAGGGGGAATTCCTCGACAGAATTCATCTCACGGAGACCCAGGCAGCGGAACGGGACGCCTATGCCAGAACCTCGGAAGCACTTGATGAGATGACCGCGGAGATCCCCGCCCACATCGCGCGGGAACAAGGATCCACCGGCGACGTCGAACAGATTTACAATCGCATCACGGGGGAGCCCCTCGATGCCCTTTCCGCCCGGGTCCGGACGCTCCACGCAAAGGCAAGGGCATACCTGCGCAGGGAGCGGAATCTCTCGGATGACATCAACTCCCTTGTCGGCCACGAGCGCGTGCTCGCCGCCTTTGCCCCGCTTGTGGAGACACACGAGCTTCCCCGGGATTTCGAGATGATCGGCGTCGTCTTCGAGCGCAGGAACCGGCTGGCGCGCGACATGCTGCGGCGTGAAGTGGAAAGGCTGACCGCGGGGAACTTCCGGTTCATCGAGCAGCAGCTCGAAGGAGGCCGGCTTTCCGTGCTTCTCGGGTTTCCCCGAAAGGATTCGACAAAGGTCCGGGCGCTGGTTTCCAGCGCCGGCATCGGGGACATGCTCTTCCCCCGGCATCTCAGGGACAAGCCTTTCGAGGAAGCGTTTGCGGCCCTGCAGGACGAGCTGGCCACCCTCCGCCTGGCCCGCCGGGTGGTCAGGGAGCAGATGGAGCGCTTCTTCCTGGAAAACGCCGCGGAGCTGATTGCCCGCCAGCGCCTCTGCCACGACCGCCTGGCTCACTACGAGGCGCTCCCGAAGTTCGCACGCACCCGGCATGCCTTCATCATCCATGGCTGGGTTCTGCGCCAGGCGCTCGCCGGCCTGATGGACGGCCTGGCACGGATCTCCTCCCGCACGGTGGTGGTACGCGAGATCCGCGCGCGCACCCTCGGGGTCCCTCCCGTGCGGCTTGAGAACGCGCAGCCGGTCAAGTCCTTCGAGCCCCTTCTCTCCCTGCTTCCCCTGCCGAAGTACGGGACTCTCGACCCGACCATATTCCTGGCCACCTTTTTTCCGCCGATGTTCGGGCTCATGCTCGCTGATGCCGGCTACGGGGCCATTCTCCTCGCGGGCGCGGCGGTTCTGTTTGCGGCAGGCCGCGCGAAGAAGCTGTCAAATCCGCCGGGTACGTCGGCGCTGCTCCGGAGCCTTGCCCTCATCGCCGGCTCCTGCGGCTTCTTTACGACGGTTTTTGGCCTTGTCTTCGGAGAGCTCTTCGGCGAGATGGGCAAGTCCTTCGGGATGCATCCCCTCTGGCAGGAGCGCTTCTCCCTGGCACCGGGGCGCACGGCGCCGACCCTCCTCGGATACCTGGTCATCGCCGTCGCCGTGGGACTTCTGCAGATCATTTTCGGCCTCGTGCTCGGGGTGATCAATGCCCGCAGGACAAAAGACAAGAACATGGCGCTGGGCAACCTGGCCAGGATTGCCGGGATTGCCGTGCTCTTCTTTTTTGTCGGCCGGCTCGCGCGGGTCCTCCCCCCGATCTTCACTTCATTCGGGATGGTCGCGCTCCTGGCGTTCCTCGTGCTCATGATCTATCAGACCGTGCGCCACCCCGCGCACGGCCTGCTGCTTCCGCTGGAGATTCTCAGCACGCTGGGCAATATCCTGTCCTACGCGCGGATCATGGCCATTGGCATGGCATCCGCCGTGCTTTCCCTGCTTGCCACCATGCTGGGCGGGATGGCCGGAAACCTCGTGCTGGCGGTGGTCATCGTGATTCTCGTGCACGCGCTCAACCTGACCCTCGGCATCATCGATCCGACCATCCAGGGGCTGCGCCTGCATTACGTGGAGTTCTTCTCGAAGTTCTACCTGGGAGGCGGCCAGCCGTTCGCCCCCTTCAAAAAACTCGGAGGTGTCCGGACATGAAAAGAAGAACGCTGCTCCTCGTCCTCATGCTTTTCAGCCTTTTTGCGGTCTCGGGATCCGTCTGGGCGCAGGATCAGAAGGAACAGGCGTCGGAGCCGAAGAAACGTGACATCACGGTGGGTCTCATCGCCGCCTCGGCGGCCATCGCCGTGGGGCTCTGCGCAATCGGCACGGGGCTCGCGCAGAGCAGGATCGGCGCCGCCGGCGCGGGAACCATCGCGGAGAAGCCCGAAGCGGCGGGCACGATCATCCTGCTTCTGGCAATCCCCGAAACAATGGTCATCCTCGGGTTCGTGGTGGCCATCGTCATGCTCTTCACCCTCTGACTCCAATGGACCAGGAGCAGGAACCCGATCAGCTCTTCAGCGCCATCGAAGAGCGGGCCGGGGAAGAGCGGGCCAGGATCCGCGCGGAAGCGGAGACCCGGGTGCGCGTGACACTCGAAGAAGCGGACGCGGAGATCCAGCGTCTCAAGGCCGAGGCCATGCGCGGCCTTGAAAGGGAGCTGGCCTCCGAAGCGCAGCGCCTGGTGGGGGACGCGCGGATGAAGGCGCGCGGCGAGGGGCTCCAGGTGAAGCGCCGCCTGCTCGAGGAAGCCTTCGCGCGCGCCCGGCGGGAGATCGAGCGCCTGGGCGCCTCCCCGGACGCCGCCGCCGCCCTGGAGATGCTCTCCGCGGAAGCCTCCGCCGCCGTGGGGGAGCCGTGCACGGTCGACGTGGACAGAAAGAAAGGCACGGTAGTGGCAGCATCCTCAGACGGCCGAAGGCGCGCGGACAACAGCCTGCTCGCGCGCCTGGACAGGGCCCAGGCGGCGTACGAGCCAGAGGTGGCCGGTCTTCTTTTCGGACGCGCCCCGAGATGAGCGACTACGACTATTTGAACGCGCGCATACGCGGCATGAGCACCCTTCTGCTCACGCGCGAGTTTTATGAGCGCGTCCTCCAGGCATCCACGGATGCAGCCCTTGCGGACGCCCTTCTCGCCTCCCCTTACGCCGAGGACGTGCAGCGTGCCCTTGCCGCCCATGGCGGGGCCGTCGACGCCAGCGCGGTAGAGGCCGCCTTGAGCGCGAACGTGCACGCAGCATTCGCCAAGATCCTCGCCCTCGCTCCTCCCGAGCCCCGGCGGTTGATCGCCCTGCAGGTCAACCGGTGGGACGTGGCAAACGTCCTGGCCCTTCTTCGCGGCAAGCTCAGCGGCGCCGGCCCTCGCGAGCTGTTCGCGGCCGTGCTCCCGATCGGGGAGCTGGACGAGATCCAGCTCGGGGAGCTTTCCGCCGAAATCGATGTCGTGAACCTGGCGGACGCACTTCCCACGTGGAAGCACGCGTTTGCATTCGCCCTGCGCCGTGCCATCCGCGAGTGCAGGGAGCAGGATGACATTGCGGCACTGGAGAGCGCGTTGTACCGCGGCTACTTTCAGTGGGCCCTTTCCCAGCTCACCGCGGAGGATCCCCGTCACGGCCCGGCGCGCGAAAGTCTCCGCAGGCAGATCGACCTGGTCAACGTGCAGCTCGCTCTCGAGCTGATCCGGGACCGCGAGCGCGGCGGCGCCCGGGAGAACATCGAGCCGATTCCGGGGGGGAAGCTGCCGTGGGGAGCACTTGCCGAGCTCGGCGCCAGTGACACGCTGGTCGCGGCATTCGAGATGCTGGGCGGCACGTACTTCGCCCCCGGCATCGAGCGCGGGATCCTTGCCTACGGCCAGGCGCAGAGTCTCGCCGTCATGGAGCGATTCCTGGAATCGGTTGTGATCGCGCACGGGTGCAGGCTTTTCAGGCTCGACGTGCTGAGCGCGGCCGTGCCACTCGGGTTCCTCTGGCGGAAGTACAGCGAGCTGGTCAATCTGCGGCTGCTCGCCCGCGGAATCAGGTATCGCATGCCCGCCAACGCCATTCGGGAGGGCATGGTCCTTGTCTAGGGTGCTGGCGCTTCTCAGCCGGGATCTCGGCGCGGGGTTCGCGCTCGCAGGGGCGGAAGTGAGCGTCGCCGCGGACTCCGCGGCGGCGCGCAGCGCCCTTGATGCGGCGGTGGCCGGCCGTGCGTATGGAATCATCATCGTGCAGGAAGAGCTCCTGCAGGGCATGGAGGAGCAGGCGCGGAAGGCGTTCGCGGAATCCACGGTGCCGCTGATCATAGAGGTGCCGGGGGAAATGGTCTGGCGCATGGCGGAGGGAGCCCCGCCGGACGACTATGTGGCCCAGCTCATCAGGCGGGCGGTCGGCTACCAGTTGAACATCAAGTTGTGAGGGTGGGGAGTGCAGGAAAAGCTGGTGCAGGGAACGATCTCCAGGGTCTCGGGTCCGACCGTGATCGCCCGATCGATGAGCGGAGCGCGCATGGCGGAGGTCGTGCGCGTGGGAAGCGCGGGTCTCATGGGCGAGATCATCCGGCTCGACGCGGACACGGCGTTCATCCAGACCTATGAGGACACGTCGGGGATCTGCGTGGGGGAGCCGGTGGTCTGCACCGGCGAGTCGCTCCTTGTCACGCTGGGCCCGGGGCTCCTGGGCAGCGTGTTCGACGGTATTCAACGCCCCCTCAGGGCCCTGGAAGCCGAGAGCGGAGTCTTCATCAGCCGCGGCCTCTCCGTGCCGGCCCTGACGCCGGGGAAGCGCTGGCTCTTCGCGCCCGACGTGCGTCCCGGAACATTGGTGGCGGAAGGCGACACGCTCGGCCATGTCCGGGAGACGGAATCCTTCGTTCACCGCATCATGGTTCCCCCGGGCCGGCAGGGCACCCTCGTGTCCATCGAATCCGGCGAGCTTACGATCGACGAGCCCATTGCCCGGCTGGACAACGGCGCCGTGCTCACCATGTCGCAGCGGTGGCCGGCAAAGGTTCCCCGTCCGGTGAAGAGAAAAACGGTTTCCCTGGAGCCCTTCGTCACCGGCCAGCGCGTGCTGGACTGCCTTTTCCCGATTGCCGCGGGCGGCACGGCCTGCCTCCCCGGGGGCTTCGGCACCGGCAAGACGGTGCTCGAGCAGTCGCTGGCCAAATACTCGGCGGCGGAGGTCATCGTGTACGTCGGATGCGGTGAGCGCGGCAACGAGATGACCGATGTGCTCACCGAGTTTCCCGAGCTGATCGATCCCCGCACGGGAGGACCGCTCATGAACCGGACGGTCCTCGTGGTGAACACGTCCAACATGCCCGTGGCGGCACGGGAGGCATCGATCTTCGTCGGGGTGACCATCGCGGAGTACTTCCGGGACATGGGCTGCGCGGTCGCGGTAATGGTGGACTCCTCCTCCCGCTGGGCGGAGGCCCTGCGGGAGATCTCATCCCGGCTGGAGGAGATGCCGGGCGAGGAGGGATACCCCACGTATCTTCCCTCCCGACTGGCCTCCTTCTACGAGCGGGCCGGCGCGGCGGAGTGCCTCGGTGCGGACGGCCGCAAAGGCTCGGTGACGATCGTCGGCGCCGTCTCTCCGCCCGGCGGAGACTTCTCGGAGCCCGTCACGCAGAGCACGATGCGTGTGGCCGGCGCGCTCTGGGCCCTCGACTACCCGCTGGCCCACAGCCGGCACTACCCTGCCATCAACTGGAACAGGAGCTACTCCCTGTTCGTCGAAAGGCTTGCCCCCTGGTTCGCCGCGCACATTGGCGAGGGCTGGCCGGGGCAGCGCACGCGCCTCATGGAAATCCTGGAAAAGGAGGCGGAGCTGCAGGAGGTGGTCCAGCTTGTCGGTCCGGACTCCCTGCAGGAGAGCGACCGGCTCATATTGGAGACGAGCAGGATGCTGCGGGACGGATTCCTTCAGCAGAACGCGACCTCCGAGTCGGACGCATCATGCAGCCTTGAAAAGCAGCACGGCATGCTCACGCTGTTCATCACCTTCCATGAGCTGGCCGCCGCCGCTCTGCAGGCCAAGGTCCCCCTGGACAGGATCCTGTCCATGCCCGAGCGTGAAGAGCTTGCCCGATTGCGGGAGATCTCCGCGGCGGATTTCCCCGCCCGGGGCGCGGACGTGGGGGAGCGCATGCGCGCATCCTTCAGCGCACTGAAGGGGGAGGGCTACAGGCAGTGAGCGAGCATTCGCCGCTTCTCACCAGGGAGTTCCGCGGGGTGCGGAAGGTATCCGGGCCTCTCCTGTTCGTGGAAAGCGCCTCCGACCTTCCCTATGCCGCCACCGTCTCGATTCATTCGCCGGGCGGCACCCGGCGCAGCGGGCAGGTCATCGAGGTGTCGGAATCCGTCACCGTGATCCAGGTTTTCGAGGAGACCATGGGTCTCGACGTCACGCGGACGGCGATCTCCCTCGTGGACCGCGAGGCGCGGCTGGGCGTGTCGGAAGACATGATCGGCAGAATACTCAACGGGTCAGGGGCGCCGATCGACGAACTGCCGCCCGTGATTGCCGACGCCCTGCTTCCCGTGTCGGGCATCCCCATCAATCCCATCTCCCGGGAGAAGCCCCGTTCCTTCATCCACACGGGGGTATCGGCCATTGACGGGTTCAACACGATCGTGCGGGGGCAGAAGCTTCCCATCTTTTCCGGCGCGGGCCTCCCCGGCAATGAAATTGCGGCGCAGATCCTCCGGCAGTCGCGCGTGACCGGTGAGGAAGAAAGCTTCGTCATCGTGTTTGCCGCCATCGGCATCACCCAGCGTGAGGCCGCGTACTTCCTGGCCGAGTTCGAGCGCACCGGTGCCCGCAGCCGCACCGCCACTTTCCTCAACCTGGCGGACGACCCCACCATCGAGCGGCTGCTCACCCCGCGCTGCGCGCTCACCGCCGCGGAGTACCTGGCGTTCCAGCGCGGCTACGAGGTCCTGGTGCTCATGACGGACATGACCAGCTACTGCGAGGCGCTGCGGGAAATCGGAACCGCGCGTGAGGAGATCCCCGGACGCCGCGGGTATCCCGGGTACATGTACACGGACCTTGCCTCCCTGTACGAGCGGGCAGGACGAATAAGGGGGCGGAAGGGATCCGTGACGCTCCTGCCGATTCTCACGATGCCGGACGACGACATCACCCATCCCATTCCCGATCTCACGGGCTACATTACCGAGGGCCAGATCGTGCTTTCCCGGCAGCTCCACAGGCGCGGGGTCTTCCCTCCCATCGACGTGCTGCGCTCACTGTCGCGGCTCATGAACAATGGCATCGGGAAGGAGCGCACCCGGGAAGACCACCGGGACCTGGCCAACCAGCTCTACTCCTGCTACGCAAAGGGACAGGAGACGAGAAGACTCGTGGCAATCGTCGGTGAGGACGCGCTGGGAGATCTGGACAGGAAGTACCTGCGGTTCGCGGAGGAGTTCGAGCGCGACCTGATCCACCAGGGAGGTGAAGAGCGCGCGATCGAGGAGACGCTGGACATCGGGTGGCGCGTTCTCGGCGGCATCCCCGACGTGGAGTACCGCCGCATCAGGAAAGAGCTGATCGAGCGGTATCACAGGCCGTCACCTCTGGGCGCCCCCGCGCAGGGGGCCGCGCCTCACGCTCCCGGGACATCGCTTTAATGGAACAGATCAGTCCGACGCGCACGGAGCTCCTGTCCCGCAGGGCGCAGATCCGGCTGGCGGAACAGGGCGCCGAGCTCCTGCGGGGCAAGAGGGAGGCGCTCGTGAAGGAGTTCCTCTCCGAGCTGCAGAGATTCGTGGATACCCGTGACGCCCTGCGAAAGGCGCTCGGAGAGGCCAAGCAGTCCCTCATGCGCGCCCTTGCGGTGGACGGGCCCGAGGCGGTGGCCTCCGCGGGTCTTGCGAGCAGGAGACCCATCGAGCTGGAAACAAAGGTGCGCAACATCTGGGGCACCAAGATCGTGGAGGTGAGCACGGACTACGCCCCGCGCCAGCCCGAGGAGCGCGGCTACACCTCGGCCGGGGCCAGCGCGAGGATCGAAGAGGCGGGAGAGCGATTCGAGGCGACCCTCGAGCTGATCCTGCGCATCGCCCCGCTGGACCGGAAGCTGGGAAAGCTGGCGGAAGAAATTCGAAAGACATCACGGCGCGTGAACGCGCTGGAGCAGCGTCTTCTTCCCTCGCTGGCCGAACAGGTGAAGTACATCCGAGGCGTCCTGGACCAGCGGGAGCGGGAAGACGTGCTGCGGCTCAAGCATCTGAAGAAGAGACGCGGGTAGGCAGGGCGGAGAAAGGAGAAAAGGCAGGTGCTGCTCTCGGAGCTCATCCAGGAGGATCTGATCAAGGTCGGCCTCAAGGCCAGGGACAAGTGGGATGCCATCCAGGAGCTGGTCGATGTTCTTGTGGCCGCCCACGAGGTACGCCTGAATGACAGGGCAACGGTCATCGATGCGGTGGTCACCCGGGAGCGCTCCCTCAGCACGGGCCTGAAATACGGCCTGGCCGTGCCGCACGGAACCGTTGACTGCGTGACGGACATCCTCGTCGCGCTGGGAACATCGCCGGCAGGCATTCCCTTCGAATCAGTGGATGAGAGCCCCGCGCGGCTGGTCATCCTTCTTGTCATACCCAAGGGCTCCTTGAAGCAGCACGTGCGGACCCTGGCAGGGGTCAGCGCGTTCGGCACCCGGCCCGAGCTGCGGGAGCGTGTGCTCTCGGCATCCTCCGCCGAAGAGATCATGGATGCGATTCACGAACTGGAAGGAGTCTGACCCCCCCTTACATGTACAGAAGTGACATTTTTGTTGGCTTTTTTATACATAAAATATATATAAATAGTACTTGACATATGGCCATATAACGTATACTATCTGTACCAAGAGGTACAAGACGATGAAAACATATACAAAGAAAGTTCTGGGCGGGTTCGGGGTTCTTACTTTGGCGGCC
>Ga0187870_1000113_pt1 | contig 105932 bp, 78 predicted proteins | sample June2016WEW_13_1_3_FD_132974 | JGI IMG/M metagenome (GOLD analysis project Ga0187870, IMG submission 132974) | Peatland microbial communities from SPRUCE experiment site at the Marcell Experimental Forest, Minnesota, USA - June2016WEW_13_150 | ecosystem: Environmental > Terrestrial > Soil >...
AACCAGGCGTCGGCGAGCCTGCCGGCGCAAACGGTCACCGTTACCGATTCGCTCGACGCCAATCTCGACTGGTCCACCTTGCAGTTGGGGGCCATCGGCTTCAACCACACCACGGTGGCCGTTCCGGCGGGAGTGCAGACCCTTGCCACCCAGGCCAGTGTGGCCACGGATCCCAACCCGGTGCAGGTGAACGCCACGTTGAATCCCGGCACCGGCGTCATCACCTGGTTGCTGCAGTCCGTTGATCCGGTCACCGGACAACTCGTCACTGACCCGCTGGCCGGATTTTTGCCGCCTGACAACGCCCAGCAAGCCGGCGAGGGTTACGTCACCTACACCGTTCGCAGTCGGGGCAGCCTGGGCACGGGGACCCGGATTCTCAATCAGGCCAACATCGTCTTTGACGTCAACGCGCCCATCCTCACGCCGATCGTGACCAACACCATTGATGCCACCCCGCCGGTCAGCGCCATGACCGTTCTCCCGGCGACCACGTCACTGACCAACCTGGTGGTTTCCTGGTCGGGCACCGATGCCGGCTCCGGGATCGCCAGCTACGAAATCTTTGTGCCCGTCAACGGCGGTTCGTGGACCCCGTGGCAGGCCGGCACGACCAATACCTCGGCGGTCTTCCCGGCCGCCCATGGCAACACCTACGCCTTCTACAGTGTCGCCGTGGATGCCGCGGGCAATGTGGAAGCGGCCCCCGTGGTTCCGGGAACCACGACGGCCGTGCAACCCATGATCACCAGTGTGACACAAAACGCGGGCAATATCTCCTTCACATGGAGCACCGTCGTCGGGAAGACGTATCAGGTGCAATACACAACCAATCTGACCCAGGCCGTCTGGCACAGTCTGGGCGGCGCGGTTACGGCCACCAGTGCCACCTTGACCGCTTCGGACAGCCTGGGCGCCAATCCGCAACGCTTTTACCGCATCGTCATGCCCTAGCTGACTGCCGGGCGGCCACAACTGAACGCCCCTCGCCTTGATCCGGCCGGAACCAGGCCGGAAGACGAGCGACCGGCCCCGGGTTTCGGGAGCGCTTTCCGCTCTCGCCAGGGTTTGATTCTCTGGCCTGACTTGATACGTTATCGTCGCATTCCGCACGAGCGCGTGGCTGCCGGCCACCGGCCGTGCGAATTGTCGGTTCTTTATGACTGATGCCCTTGAAAGCCAGGCTTCCGCCTTGCCCCTGACGGGAACGAGCGCGCAGGAAATCGCAGTTTGCCTTGATGGTCTGCGCCGGGAAGTCGATGCGATCGACGAGCAGATCGTCCGGCTCCTCGCCGAACGCCATGCGCGGGTGCAGAACGTGGTGGCGTTGAAAACGGCCTGCAAGCTGCCCATCTACCATCCCGCCCGCGAGGAAAACCTCATTTCCCAACGCCGCGCGCAGGCCCAGCAGGCGGGACTGGATCCCGATCACATCGAGGAGCTTTACCGCAGCATCCTGCGCCAGTCGCGGGTGCGGCAGACGGTCCAGACGGCGCGCCGTGGGGTGCGGCCCGGGGCGAAGGTGCTCATCGTGGGTGGCCGCGGCAAAATGGGCCGTTACTTCGGCCGCTGGTTCAACGAATCGGGCTACGCGGTCCGCATCCTCGAGGTGGACGACTGGCCGCGCGTGCAGGCGCTGTGCGACGGCCTCGCCCTGGCGCTGATCAGTGTGCCCATCGAGGTGACGCCGGCAGTCATCGCCCAGGTGGGGCCGCATCTGCCGCACGGTTGCGTGCTCGCGGACCTGACCAGCTTGAAACATGCGGCCGTGGAGGCGATGCTGGCGGCGCACGCGGGGCCGGTGGTGGGGTTGCATCCGTTGTTTGGCCCCTCAACGTCGAGCATGGACAAGCAACTGATGGTGATGGCGCCGGGCCGGTTGTCCGAGGAGTGCCAGTGGTTGATTGACCAGATGATGGCCTGGGGCAACGTGGTCCTGCCCATCAGCGCGCGGGAACACGACGACATCATGAACATCGTGCAAGGAGTGCGGCACTTTGCCACCTTCTCCTTCGGACAGTTCCTGTGGCGGCGTAACATTGACTTGGCGCGGACGCTGGAATTCTCCAGTCCGATCTACCGCCTCGAACTGGGCATGGTGGGACGGCTCTTCGCCCAGGATGCCTCCCTCTACGCGAACATCATTTTCGCCTCCCCGGAACGCCGCGCCCTGCTCAAGGACTTCGTCCACTTTGTGGCGGAGAACGAGTCCCTGCTGGAGGAAGGGAACCGCGAGAAGTTCGGCGCGGAATTCAGGCAAATCGCGGACTGGTTCGGCCCGTTCTGCGAACAGGCAATGCGCGAAAGCACCTTCCTCATCGACAAGCTGGTGGAACGCTTCTGAGCCGCCGTAATCCAATGGCTCCTTTTCGTCCGCCGCCCGCTGACAACGGGGGGTTCAGATGGCCACGCGTTCTCATCCCCGAACGCTCCACGATCCACCCCATCGTCACCGCCGAACTCAGCACGCGGAGGGCGAGGAGGCCGCGGGGCGCGGGCAGGCCGCGGACCACCGACTCACCGTGCGCCCTCGCGGCCTCCCGGTTTCCCGCCGGATTCCTCGTTCACGAAACCGGCGGGACTCCGCCCAACATGCCATTATCCAAAACCGACCCGTCCTCGTCCTTCGGCAGAACGGGAAACGAAAATAGAAAGCACGATACTATTGACGGACCCCCGTCACGCAAAGCGGTTGTCAGCGGAGACTCCCCGCGCCAATGTTCCCCCGGTGATCTACCTGGACCACAACGCCAACACGTCCATCGCACCGGAAGCGCGCGAGGCGATGCTGCCCTACCTCACCGAAGAATGGGGCAATCCGTCCAGCAGTTACCGCTTCGGGTCCAAGCTCAAGGGCGTGCTCGAAACGGCCCGGGCGCAGGTGGCGGAATTGCTCGGCGCCAGCCCGCGCGAAATCCTGTTCACGTCCTGCGCCACCGAGAGCAACAACGCTGCGATCCACGCCGCCCTCAAGGCCAACCCAACCAAGCGGCACATCGTCAGTTCGGCTGTCGAACACTCGTCCGTGCTGAGCTACTGCCGGGCGCTGGAGGGCGAGGGCTTCCGCGTGACGTACCTGCCGGTGGACCGGGATGGCTTGCTCAAGCTGGCGGACCTGGAAAACGCGCTCACCGAGGACACCGCTGTCGTGTCACTGATGTGGGCGAACAACGAAACGGGCGTGTTATTCCCGGTGCGCGAGATCGCCGAAGTTTGTCGCGCGCGCGGCGTCCTCTTTCACTGCGACGCGGTGCAGGCGGCGGGCAAGGTGGAGATTGACGTGCGGCAGGTGCCGGCCGATTACCTGTCCATCACGGGGCACAAGTTCCATGCGCCCAAAGGCGTGGGCGCCCTTTACGTGCGACGAAAAGCCCCCTTCTCTCCGTTGATCCACGGCGGCCACCAGGAGCGGGGGCTGCGTGGTGGGACGGAGTGCGTGCCGCTGATCGTCGGGCTGGGCACGGCGGCGGAACTGGCGCGCGCACAACTGCCGGACTGCGAGAAGACCGTGCGTCCGCTGCGCGATGCGCTGGAAGAAGGCATCCTGGGTTCAATTCCAAACATCGAAGTGAACGGCCACAAAACCCAGCGGCTCGCCAACACGACCAACCTCAGCTTCCACGGCATTGAATCCGAGGCGCTCCTCATCCTGCTCGATCAGGAAGGCATCTGCGCCTCATCCGGCTCGGCCTGTCTCGCCGACTCCGACGAACCTTCGCATGTGGTCAAGGCCATGAAGCCCGAATCCGCGGCTTCGCGGCAGATGATCCGATTCTCACTGGGCATGGAAGCCGCCCCGGAGGATGTTGAAACCGCCGTCGCTGCGGTGCGCCGGGCGGCGAATGCGCTGCGCAGTTGAACCTCATGGAAACCGTTTACATCGAAACGACGATTGTCAGCTACCTGGTGGCGAATCCGCATCGCGATCCAATCCTGGCGGCGCATCAGCAGCTCACCCGGCAATGGTGGCAAGATCAACGCGCGGCCTACCACTGTCTTGTCTCGGGCGAAACCCTGACTGAAGCGGCGCGCGGTGATGTCGAACAGGCGCGATTGCGATTGGAGGCGTTGCAGGGGTTGCCCGTTTTGCCAGTCAGTGAGGAAGTCGAGCATCTCGCGGACGCGATTCTCCAAAGTGGTTCACTGCCGGCCGGCGCGCGCTCGGATGCCATCCATGTTGCCGCGGCCACGCTGGCCGGGGTGGATTTCCTGCTGACCTGGAATTGCCGGCATCTCGCCAACCCGCACCTGCAAAAGCAACTTCGGGCGCTGATGGCAACCCGCGGACTCACCCTGCCGGAGATTTGCACACCCATTGAACTTGGAGGACCATAAGGCATGAAATCGAATCCGATCCTCGAAGAAGTCTGGCGGATCAAGGACGAATTGGCGCGCGAAGCCAATTACGACATCCACCAACTTTGCGAAAACACGCGCCGCTGGATGGCCGAACATCCGCACAACGGCCCGGTGGTTCACAACGCCGAGGAACTGCGGCAACTCATCGCCGACAAGGAACGCCAGCGCGCCGGACCTGCCGCCATGGCGCTCAACGACGAGCCTCCCAAGCCCACGAAGCACCAACCCCAGCCCCGTCGGGGCAACAGAAGATAGCCCAAAGCGCAGCGACGCCCTGGGTAACGTGCGCCCCATTGAATCAAGCCCCGTAGGCGGGACACCACCGGTTAAAGGCGTCAACCACCGATGCACACGGATGAACACGGAATATGCGGGAAGAGCGTCCCAGCGAACGCCTCGTACCCATGCCTTCCCAGCGCCAACCCCAGCCCCGTAGGGGGCGAGATGCAATAGCTCAGGGCAAAGTGAAGCGACGCCCTGGGTAACGTGCCCTCCTATCCAACCGAGCCCTGTCGGGTCGACGGAGTTCGTCAACCGCGTCAACCACCGATGCATACGGATCAGGGAATGAGATTTCGCGCGCGCGTGACGCCCCATGCCTTCCCAGCGCCAACCCCAGCCCCGTCGGGGCGATAGAAGATAGCCCAAGGCAAAGCGAAGCGACGCCCTGGGTCACGTGCCCCCCAATCCAACTGAGCCCTGTAGGGGCGACACAACCGGTGCCGACCTCGGAACGAAAGCCGGTTACGCCGCGTTAAACCCGTGCTCCCGCCGATGCCACGCGAGAAATTCCTGCCCTGGCCAGTAGGCGCGGTTCGCCGGCAACAGAATCTCCCGACCCGCCCGCGGCTTGAGCAGATGTCCGGCGTCGCCCGCCTCGTCGAACCGCTCTGTCTTCACCAGGACATGGAAATCGTCGCCGATGGACCAGAACCCGTGATCAAAAAGCCAGTGGGCCGTCTTGGACAAGGCGATACCGTTTGCAGGATGATTCGGCCCGCCGCGTTTGAACTGGTGAATGTGCGCGGCATCCACCGCCGTCTTGCCGTCCACTGCCACCATGCGATAGCGCGTCAGGGCGCAGGTGAAATCGTAGGCCGGCAGCACGCGGAAGCTGAACCGTGCGTCCCGCTTGCGTTCGTCCGGTGCATCCTGAAAACGCGCGGCGTCACCGGCGATGATGTCCTCCGGTGGCGGCTCGATTCCGACCAAGCCGTAAAGCGTCGTCCGCTCCTGCGGTTGGAAGTACTTCGCGATGAGTGTGCGACGGGCGAGCGTGCGAAACTCGGCGTCTTGGGCGCAAAGCAGGAAGGACACGTTGAACTGCGCCAGCACCGCCCGTTCGCGGGACTCCGCCGGTTTGCCCTCGGCATCCAGCGGCGTCCAGAATCCGTCGGACTTGATATGGTAGAACGGCAGGCGCACATCGGGCCGGGCGCTCCGCCGCTCGGCAACGATGGTCCAGTAGGAACTGAACCGGAAGGCGAGGTTGCCATCGCGTGGCATCAGTCCGCCCGCGAGCTTCCCGTGCTCGATGAGATCGAACACGACGAACAATAGCAGCGGCTTGTGCGGCGCCGCGCCGCCCCGCGCTCGGTCGATCTTGAGCGTTGCAAGTCTGTGTAACCAGTATGACTGGTCCTTGAGCATGTCTGGTCCGGCCAGAGATCCTAGGCTGTCACTTTGCCGAATCGTCTCTTCAGAATATCGTATCTCCCTTTGTGGCTTCGCTGATCATTTGTGCTCCGATTGAAACTATCATATTCGGTTAGTTCCGAATCTATCAGTTTACTGGCAGGGGTCTTCGAAATGAGTATTCTATTGGCCTTTCGCAAAGTCTCAAAATCCACAAGGAACTTTCGAATGCGGTGGTGGTTCTCCTCAGCCTGATTGCGAACAAACCAGTAGTATACGGGGAAAACACCGGCTGAACTTAACAGTTTGTCCTTGGGCAAAAAAATCTCTGACATTTTATCTAGCACATCAACAACGCGCCTACCCGAAAGCTCCAATTGGTCATCGGGCCTCCGGGCCGTGGCTTTCACAAAATCGTCGAGATTTCGCTTCTTTGTTTCACGCATATCCTTGTCACGTTCGAACAGTAACACCTTAGCTGAAGCATTCAAATCCTGTCCACGCGTAACCTGAAAACTGACATTGTTAGTAAAGAAGTCATGTTTCGCAATATGACGTATGACCTCCGGAGCTGGCCCAGTCATGGCATTTCTGATCTCTGCGCCAGTAAGCGATTTACTTCGATTCAATCGAACGAACAATTCGTGAATTGGGCCTTCATCCTGTGCTGAAACACTCATCACTAGCAGGTTGTATTCGTCGAAGGACTCTGCGATTTCCGGGAAATTCTTCTGGAGATCCGGATAACCCAAACCACCAAGTGCGAGCGTAGGATCCACAACGTAAACGAAGTCGTCGTTCAAAACGACGCGTCCATCGAAGAAGTCAAATATCGCCTCTAAGCGCTGTTTCCCATCAATTATCGCGTAGGGCAGTTTCTTTCTGTTTAGTTGTGAATCGCCCCATGTAAAATCAGCCATGTACAGTTTTGGAACGTCATATCCATTGAGGATAGAGTCGATCAAGTACGCCTTGTCAGTGTCAGACCAGAGACGACCACGGCGTTGATAAGGCGGATCTACGTCGATTTTGGATCGTCTCGCCTTCCACCAAGTGAGCGTGTGTGCTTGAAAGGGTTCGATGCGAAATGTCTTAGCGGGAGTGGTGCTCATATTATACCTCAAACTCGAAGCTGCGCCTGATCTCCTTTGCAAGTCCATCCAAGTCCGGAAACACGACAGACTCAGTCATGCCGAAATTGAGCACGGAATTGCGGAAACCAAAAATGAGAGAACATTCCAAAACGACCTTTATCAAGCATCCATCCGGGAACTTCTCAGAGTCGAAAGCGCTCTCCATTGCTTTGGCGTTTTGTCCAAAAATTGCAAATACCCCACGCTGGGCTACAATCCGAGGACTATTATGGGCTCCATAAAGTGCGACGGGATGGTTGTTCATACCAGCGAATGAGAGAGACGGCTTGAACGCTTTTAATGCATCATCGCCTGGAGTCAAGACACCCCCATCGTAGCTCTGATGTCGCAGCGAATGTTGGTTCCATTTGACTGGATCAAGAATCCATACTGCCGAATCTTCGCCAAATTGAGGTTGTCCCGATGCGTCCAGAGAAAGCTGACCAGATGGATCTCGAAGGAACGGTGCGGACATCACGGCGAAGTACAATCCCATAAACGGATTCTCTGTCCAGTCCAAGAGGCGCGTCGGGACACCATAATGCTGCATGAAGAACAGAGCATCCCAGTCATCTACGAGGGAACGCGAGTGCATAGGGATGCTCCGCTGTCGAAAGCGTGTCATAAGCTGGTTCTCAAGCCGGGCAAGCTGAGGGAGAGCTGTTACTGTGCGGTGTCGATAGAGCGATGGCAAAAGTTCAAAGCCTGCGCGGCCGCATCCACGATACCATAGGGAATTCGAGGAACGAGCCTGCAAGTTTTCGATTAGCTCGACGTATTGACCGAATGTCGTTGGTTTCTCTTCACGAACTTTAGCCATAAGTGTAGTCGGATTCGTGCTGGATAGCTATGGGGTCTTGCATGGGCGCGTCGCCGCTGGGAAGCAGACCTTCACTGGCCTTGTCGCGCTCGACGACGGTGCACGTCCAGCAGCCGAAACGGGAATGGCCGCAACTGGGCGTGCTAGTGTCGATCTGGATGGGACACTCGCCGTTGGAAGCGCTGGCGTAGAGTTTGTAAGGCGGGCGGTTGTCGCCGCCCCACGGGTTCGGCTTCTGGAGGAGATAGGCCCAAACCTCCTCGGTGGTGAGGAATTCGATGGGGTTGGAAACCCAGACGCGCGGGAGGTCGGGGTGACGGTTCAAGCCGTTGCGCCGCTCGCGGCCGGCCATGGTTTGCGCGCGGGACGAGCTTTCGGCGCGGCGCGCGCCGAGATGGAGAATGGCTTCGCTCCAGTGGCCGTTGGCCATGCGCATCTGCACAAAGGTGGTGACGGGATCGATCTTGAGGCGCTGGGTACACCAGCGGAAAACGCGATTCGGCGGCGGGTAGCCACGGCCGATGATGTTGACCCAGAACGACTGCTCCGGCGGAGGCTTGAGCAACTGCGCCTCGATGTTCAATCCCTCCTGTTGCGAGAATCGGCGCATGCGGTCGAGCACGTTTTCCACGCCCTCCGAAATCGCAGGGATTTCCACGCGGGTGTCGGTGCACAGGATGCTTACCGGCTTCGTGCGCTGCTCCGCAGGAACGGGCAGCACGGTTTCAAAGACGAGCGCGGAGACCAGCATGCTGTCCTTGCCGCCGCTGAAGCCGACGAGCCAGGGCCGGGTGTCTTCGAGGTAAAGCTGCCGAAGGCGGTCGCGGATTTGCTGAAAATCGCTGACGGACATTGTGGCGATGGTGCCAGTTTCAGTGGCGCTTGTCGATACCAGATGCGCCAGATGCGCCAAGGGAATTTCGAGTTTCGAGGTGCGAATGTCGAGTGCAGACCGGAACGACGAGGGGCCAATGGGAATTGCGGATTGCGGGGCCGCAGTCAGCCGGCTCGCGAGGACCTGTCTGCCGCAGCCTGTCTGCGTGCCGATCCGCACAGGCAGGCATAGGCAGGCGCTCGCCCCACCGGGATCCGGAGCCGGTCAGGCTCGGCAGGTGCCCGACCCGGCATCCGTGTTCATCCGTGTCCATCGGTGGTTGAGCGGAGCGCGGAGTGCGGAGTGGGAACGAAGGAGCGTAGGGGAATTCCGAATGGCGAGGTGCGAGTGACGAACGTCGAAGTGCGAAGGCCGCAAATGCAGGCCGGCTGAGTCAGGCGAAGTTGATGTTGCCGCGCAATCCACTCTCCCCGGCCGCGTCCAGCAGGCGCACCAGGGCGGCCCGCTCGGCAGCCCGCGACTTTCGGCGGATGAGGACGATCACGCCACGGTGCCGGTGGCTTCTGGCAGCGGTGATGAAATCGTCGCGGTTGCACGTAATGAGCAGGCAGTCGCGCTCCCCCGCGCATCGCAACACCTCGTCGTCAGGCGTCGTGATGGGCAGCAAAGCGCGCAACCTGCAGACTTGGTGGCCCAACGCCTCCAGCAGGAAGGCGATGTCGTCTGGCACGTCGTGGTCCAACAGGAACTTCACGGCGTGGGTTCGGCCATCTGGCGGGCCACCAGCAGGTCAATCTCACCCCGGTGGTCCTCGTAGTAAGCGAGGCACTCATACACTTGGGCGCGGGTGAGGTCCGGGAAGCACCGGCTGATGACCGTGTCCACCGTCTCGCCGTTCTGGAGCAAGCCGATGACGTCGTGAACGCCAATGCGGGTGCCCTCGACGCCAGCGTTTCCGCCGCGCACGCCCGGTTGGCGGGTGATGTAGCGGTACGCGGTGGCCGTTGCCGTGGTTCCGTTCATGCCCGGCACTCTAACCCAGGCAAGTTCCGCCAGCGAGGTTTTGTTGTTGGCAACGGTGTGAAGGGGTCGGTCCATAGTATCGTGCTTTTGACGACTCAATGTTGCCAAATTTAACAGTTGCATGCCGGCACTGGCCTGCTAGGCTCAATTCTTCATTTCGCTGGTCGGCGCCGGGGGCGCCGGTCGTCGGAAAGAAAAACGGCCGTCAGTTTCCATGCCGGGGCCGGCATGGCTGGCCACAACAACATCAACATAAATCCCGTGTTCCCGCGGGATGGTTCGCCCGGAGACGGGCGGGCTGGCAACCAAGGGAAGAAAAACACGTGATCAGCATTGGCATCAAGGAACTCCTCGAGGCAGGCGTTCATTTCGGACATCAAACCCGTCGCTGGAACCCGAAGATGAAGCAGTTTATCTTCGACGCCCGCAACGGGATCCACATCATCGATCTCAGCAAGACCCTCGCCCAGCTTGAAGCGGCGTGCGGTTTCCTGGCCCAGACCGTGAGCAAGGGCGGGCAGGTGCTCTTCGTCGGCACCAAGAAGCAGGCCCAGGAGGCGGTGAAGGAATCCGCCAAGGCGTGCGGACAGCCCTATGTGACCGAGCGCTGGCTCGGCGGGACCCTCACCAACATGAAGACCCTCAAGCGCTCGATGGCCCGCATGAAGGAAATCGAGAAGATGGAGGCCGACGGTTCGATCAACAAGTACGTCAAGCAGGAGCAGTCCGCCATCCGGCGCGAACTGGCCCGGTTCGTCAAGAACCTCGATGGCATCCGGGCGATGGAGAAGCATCCCGCCGCCATGTTCGTCGTGGACATCAAGCGCGAACACAACGCGGTCGCCGAAGCCCGCCGCCTCAACATCCCCGTCGTCGCGATCGTGGACACCAACTGCGATCCCGACCTGACTACTTTTCCGATCGCCGGCAACGACGACGCCATCCGTTCCGTGCGCCTGATTCTGACGATCGTCATGCAGACCATCACGCAGGCCCGGGCGGAATACGAAGCCAGGTACGCCCGCCGCAAGGTCGAGGAGGAGAAACCGGCCGAGGCGCCAGCGGCGTCCGAAGCCGCTCCGGCTCCGTCGGAGGCTCCGGTTTCGGCTCCGGCTCCGGTTCCGGCTCCGGCGGCGGCGCCGGTCCAGGCCTGATGGCGGATTGTGCCAGTGCCGGTTGGCCGCGGGGTCAGCCGGCCGCACCCTTGATTTGAGTTCCCTAATTTCAACGCTTAACCGACAGTTTTATGGCTGATATTCCGGCAAGTCTGGTCGTTAAACTCCGCGAGATGACCAACGCGGGCATGATGGATTGCAAGAAGGTGTTGATCGAGACCGGCGGCAACCTCGAAGCCGCGGTGGACCTGCTGCGCAAGCGCGGTGTGGCCACGGCGGCCAAGAAGGCCACCCGCGAAGCCCACGAAGGCGTCATCGCGGCGGCGGTCCTCCCTGGCGCCCGCACGGGGGTGCTGCTCGAGGTCAATTGCGAGTCGGATTTCGTGGCGAAGAACGAGCTGTTCCGCGCGTTCGCCGACCAGATCGCCAAGGTGCTCGCCGAGAACCCGGCGGCCGACCTCGAGTCCTTGCGCACCGACGCCGTGGCGCGCATCCGCGAGAACATCAAGATCGCCCGTTTCAAACGGTTTGAGGTGGCCGGCAACGGGCTCGTGGCCGCGTACATCCACACCGGGTCGAAGGTCGGCGTGCTGGTCGAGGTCGGTGCCGGCACCGAAGCCTCGGTGGCCCGGGATGATTTCAAGCAACTCGTGCGCGACATCACCCTCCAGATCGCCGCGGCCAATCCGGTCGCCGTGCGCCAGGAGGACGTGGACCCGGCGTTCATCGCCAAGGAACGCGAAATCATCGCCAACTCCGACCTGCTCAAGAACAAGCCGCCGCAGGCCATCGCCAAGATCATCGAGGGCAAGCTGGACAAGTTCTACAAGGAGAACTGCCTGCTGAACCAGGGCTTTGTCAAACGCAACGGCGAAATCTCCGTGCAGGAGCACATCGGGGGCGTCGCCAAACAACTGGGTGACGAGATCGTGGTCCGGCGCTTCCTGCGTTTCCAGGTGGGCGAAGCCTTCGCGGGCTGACCCTGACATTTCTGGTCCGATGGTCACCGCCGGGTGGTCTTGTGCCGCCCGGCGGTTTGTTTCGGATTCGGGTGGCCCGGGCACTGTTGGGAGACCGTGCATGAACGACGCATTTTCCTTGAAGGAAGGACCGCGAAGTTGGTAGAGCTGCCCCGTGAACCACCCGGCCCTTCGCCGCCGCTCCTTCGCCATCGGCGGCCTGGTCTGTTGCCTCGTGTCCCTGAAGCTGAGCGCCGCTCCCGAGTTGAAGGTTGAGTCCGCGCCCGGCCTCAGCAACTACACCAAGGTCTATCTTCCACCACCACAGAACGACACCCACAAAGTGAACCCGCGCCTGCTGGCCCGGCTGCGACAGGCGGGATTCGACGCGGTCGAGGTGAAGCCGGGGAGCCTGCCGTTCACGTCGCAGGGCAGCGGATTCGTCGTGACATCGGAAGGCCAGGTCCTGACCTGCGCCCACGTCGTGGGGAAGGAGACGCAAGCCACCCTCGTCATTGAAGGTGTGCGTCGGATGGGACGCGTGCTGGTCGCCGACACCAATCTCGACGTCGCCATCATCCAGGTGGAAAGCCCGCACCCCACATTCCGGTCGCTGCCCCTCGCGGCCGACGGCGATCAAAAGCTTGGCGAGGACATCGTTGCGATGGGTTTTCCCATGGCCGACGTGCTGGGCACCAGCCCCCGGCTGACCAAGGGCAGCATCACCGCCACGGCTGGAATTGGCGACGATGTCAGTCATGTGCAGATTTCCGCAGCGATCCAGCCCGGCAACAGCGGCGGCCCTTTGCTGAATCAGCACGGCGAGGTGGTCGGCTTGGTGGACACCACCCTCGAACCGATGAACTTCCTGCTGCGGACGGGCGGCGAACTTCCACAGAACGTCAATTTCGCCCTGAAAGGCCGCCGGCTGCGCGAGTTTCTCAACCGATCCAAGGTTGTGTTCACGGAAGGCACGAACACGGTGGCCGCCGATTTCGATACCACCAGCAAATCCCTGGTGCTGATCCGGGCCGGTGTGGTGGATGAGTCACGGCTCCATGAGCGCGCCTTGTTCTGCCATTGCGTGTACCTGGCGGCGGGTAACCGGGGGTTTCCCGTTTTCCGGCTCGACCTGATCGATCTCCGGCAATTTCGGCGGGTCTTCCGGGCCGACCACTTGAAGAACGATTATGCCTCCGAGAACGCCGTCCTCGATGCGGTCTTCGGCGAAATCAGTGCGCGGTTCTTCCCCGACCGCCCGAATCCGTGGCGGTCGAAAGTGAAGAAGTAACCCATGCTGCGGGTGACCCCGCGGCTTCCACTCACCGCGAGGCGATCACGGTCTTGCGCGGCGCCGCTTGTGGCCTGCCTTGGAAATGGCTGGAAAAACCTGTTTCCGAGCTGGTTTCCGAGCTTGCCAGCCCGGCCGCCTTTGTCGAAGCTGCCCCGGTCAAGCGTCTATGGCAAAGAAGGCACTGATTACCGGCATTACCGGCCAGGATGGCTCCTACCTGGCGGAGTTGCTGTTGGGCAAGGGCTATGAAGTGCATGGCATCATCCGCCGCGCCAGCACCTTCAACACCGGCCGGCTCGAAGGGATTTACACCGATCCCCACGACAGCAAGGCCCGGTTGCGGCTGCACTACGGCGACCTGGCCGAGGGCAGCACGGTGACGCGGCTGATCGCCCAAATCCAGCCGGACGAGGTTTACAACCTGGCCGCCCAAAGCCACGTCCGCGTCAGCTTCGACACGGCGGAGTACACCACCGACATTGTGGCCACCGGCACGGTCCGGCTCCTGGAAGCGATCCGGCAAACCGGCCTCCAGCCGCGCTTCTACCAGGCATCATCGAGCGAAATGTTCGGAAAAGTCCGCGAGGTGCCGCAGCGCGAGACGACGCCCTTCCACCCGCGCAGCCCCTACGCTTGCGCCAAGGTCCATGCGTTCTACATTACGGTGAACTACCGTGAGTCCTACGGCCTGCACGCCAGCAACGGCATCCTCTTCAATCACGAGTCACCCCGCCGCGGCGAAACGTTCGTCACCCGCAAAATCACGCGCGCCGTCGCTCACATCCAGGCCGGCCTGCAGGACCGGCTGTTCCTCGGCAACCTTGACGCCAAACGCGACTGGGGTTACGCGCCGGAATACGCCGAGGCGATGTGGCTCATGCTCCAGCAGCCGCAGCCCGACGATTATGTCATCGCCACCGGTGAAACCCACTCGGTGAGCGAGTTCCTCGAACTGGCGTTCGCCCGCGCCGGCCTCGACTGGAAGCGCCACGTCGAGATTGATCCGCATTATTACCGGCCCGCCGAGGTGGACGAGCTGATCGGCGACGCCGGCAAGGCGAAACGCCAGCTCGGCTGGGAACCCCGGACCCGGTTCGCCGATCTGGTCCGGCTCATGGTGGATGCCGACATCGCGTTGTTGCGCGCCTTCCGGGAAGGCCGGGTGCGCGCCACGGGTTGACCGCCATGCCGCGCGCGTTCATCACCGGCATCACCGGCCAGGATGGCTCCTACCTCGCCGAGCTGCTCCTCGAAAAGGGCTACGAAGTTCACGGGATTGTCCGCCACACCAGCGGCTTGACCCGGTCGCGGATCGAGCACCTCTGTCGCGACCCGGCCATCTACGGCCGCCGGCTGTTCCTGCATTGCGCCGATCTCGACGACCCGACCACGCTGCGGCGGGCGCTGTTCAAGGCGGCCCCCGAGGAGGTGTACCACCTCGCCGGGCAAAGCCACGTCGGACTGAGCTTCGAGCTGCCGGAGTCCACGTGCGCGCTCACCGCCATGGGCACGTTGCGGCTGCTCGAAATGCTGCGCGACCTGCCGGCCCCCGCCCGGTTCTTCCACGCCTCCTCGTGCGAAATCTTCGGCGCGCCGGCCCAGACGCCCCAGGACGAGCAGACGCCGGTGGCGCCCGTCACGCCCTACGGCTGTGCGAAGGCGTTCGCCACCCAAATGGTCGCCGTGTATCGCGCGTCCTTCGGCCTCCATGCCTCGAACGGCATCCTGTTCAACCACGAGTCGCCGCGGCGCGGGGAAAATTTTGTGACCCAGAAAATCTGTCGTGCCGCCGCGGCGATCAAGCTCGGCCGGCAGCGCGAGGTTTGTCTTGGCAATACGGTGGCCGAGCGCGATTGGGGCCATGCCCGCGATTATGTCCGCGCCATGTGGTTGATGCTCCAGCAGAACCGCCCGGACGATTATGTGATCGGGACCGGCCGGCCGCACCGCGTGCAGGAAGTGATCGAGATCGCCTTCGCCACGGTGGATCTCGACTGGCGGGAACATGTCCGGCAAGATCCGCGGCTGTTCCGGCCGGCCGAGCCGCAGCGACTGGTTGGCAACGCGGCCAAGGCGCGGCGCCAGCTTGGGTGGGAACCGCGGACGTCGTTCGCCGACCTGATCCGCGAGATGACCACCGCGGCATTACAGTCCACGGCGGCTTAGCCCGGGGCGGGCTGCGCTGCGGCGCAGGCTCGTTTCCAGGCCCACTTCCTGCCGCCAGCCCGGCACGCCACGTGGATGAGGTGGCACCCGATCGGGAGACTCTCGAACAGGAATCCGGCGCATCCGTCGGGATGTCCATGCGCCGGCAGGATAAAGGCCCCAAGGCCGGTGCGGCAAGGCAAGTTCAGGCGGCGATCAACGCTGGTTCGGCGTTGTGATCACGTCGAACGCGTGCCGTCCGGCCTCAAGTGGAACCACCAGTTTCAACTGGCCGGTTTCGTGAACACGGCGGATCACCTGTTGCGGGCTCAAGGCGCGGCCGTTGTGCCGGACCGCCGTGGCGTGATCGGCCGGCAGGAACAGCGTGGCCGTCGCATTGGGCGGGACGGCAAACGCGAAGTGCAGGTTACCGCCCGCACGGTTCCAGTTGCTTTGGATCTGGCCATACGGCGAATCGAAACGACATTCGACCTCCTCGAGCGGGCAGCCCGGCCAGACTGCCGGCTTCAATTCAAAGTGTTGATACCCCTTCCCGTCCGTGCCCGGTCGAATGCCCGCCAGGCCCTCGACGAACCACGCGCCGATGTGGAGGTAGGAGCTGTGGCACAGCGAGAGCTTGCCTTCCCAGTCCTCCCACATCGTCGTCGCGCCGTTCTTCAGCATCCAGCCCCAGCCAGGATAATCCTCCTGGCGCGCCATGTTGAACACGAGGTCCGGCCGCTCGGCGGCGAGGAGCTCCTTGATCACGAACGAGCCCCCGGTGATGCCGGCCCAGAAGTGGCCCTGGCGCGTGACCAGGATTTCGTCCTGCAACCGGTGGGTCACCGCGCTGCACAGTTCCGCCGGGGGCACGCCGGCGAGCAGGGCGAGCGCGAGATATGCCTGGGAGCCGTTGACGTAGCTGTGCCGTGCCGGGTCGTAGAATTCGCGATGTACCGCCGCGCGCGCGGCCTCGGCGCGGGCGCGCCACGCCGCCGCCGGTGCGGTCCGGCCAAGCACATCGGCGATGCGGGCCGCGGTCTGGAGATTGTAGATCCGGTAGCAGTTGTTGAAGAAGAGCGTTTCGCGCGTGTTGCCGTTCACACCCTCGGCGCCGGGCCAGAGCCAGTCGCCCAGAAAATCCCATTCGCCACCCCAGCGCGCGAGCAGGTTGTTGGTGGTGTGCGTATCGAGGAAGGCCAGCCAGCGCTCGATGGTCACGAAATTGGTTTCGAGAATCCGGCGGTCGCCGTAGCGACGGTACATCTCCCACGGCAGCGTCACGCAGTAGCCGCTCCAACCGGGTCCGCCGCCGCCCCAGTAGGTCGGCGCCGTGTACGGGAGGTTGCCCGGTTCGATGGTCCTGGCGGCGCCGGCCGCGCCCGGTGGCGGGCGGGCGCCCCAGGTGGCGGCTTGTCCCTGCACGTCCCGCCAATCCTCGCTCCACTTCGTGTAAAAGGCCCCGAGGCGGAAGTGGTCGAGAGCGGTCTCCGTGGTCGCGTGGGCGTCGCCGCCGTAGCCCATGCGCTCGCGTTGCGCACAGTCCACGGAATAGCCGCCCAGGCTAAGCGTTTCCCAGGTCCAGACCACGGTGTCGTGAATCCGGTTCAGCAGCGGATCGGAACAGCGGAAGGTCGTGGTCGGTTCGTAGTCGGTCCGCACCAGCCAGCCGCGAAGCTCGCTCAACTCCGGTTTCTGTCGCAGTCCTTCGATCTGAATCCAGCGGCCGACGGCATAGTTGAAGCGATTGCGAAACGTGCCGCGACCGCTCGGGCCGATGACATAAAAACTGTGCAGCCGGTGAGTCATCGCCTCCTCGGCGCGCTCGGAGAACTGGAATTCGATCCGGTCGCCCGGCTGGCCCGCCACCTGGACTTCGATCCAGCCGGCAAAGTTGACCCCCATGTCCACGCGCCAGACGCCGGGCTTGGGCTCGGTGATCGCGACGGGCCGGATTTCCTTCACACAGCGGTTGGGTTCGACCGGCTGCGCCGAGAGCAGCAGCTTCGGCTGGAAGACACTCACCGGTTGCCACGCGGCGTCGTCGAAGTCGGCCGCGCCCCAGCCGGGCACGTCCCGATTGGCGTCGAACGATTCGCCGCCGTAATGCATGAAATCCCAGACACCGATGGTGGTGTTCGGGCTGGGATGCCACCGCCACGAGGCGTCGGTGACCACCCGCATTTTTGCGCCGTCGGCGAACTCGAGATCCGCCTGCGCGAGGACGATCGGGCCAGCGGGTTTGTCGGCGGTGCGGAAGGGCGGGAAAATGGACCACGAGGTCCCGAGCCAGAGGCCGAGCGCGTTGGTGCCCGGACGCAGCAGTCGGGTGATGTCATAGGTGACGTAGCGCGCCCGCTTGGTGAAATCGCTAATGCACGGCATCAGCACGCTGTCGCCGATGCGCCGCCCGTTGACGTAAACCTCGTGGTAACCCACCGACGCGACCTGGAGCAGCGCCCGCCGGGGCGCGGCGGCGAGGGCGAACGTCTTTCGCAACCACGGGTCGGGCATGGTGTTGTCGGGGGGCGGCCAGCCCGGCTGGCGCTTGAACTGCTGGTCGGTGCCGATCCATTGCGCCGTCCAGTCGCCGGGTGCCAGCATCCCGACGGTCCAGCTCGCGGGCGCACTCCAGGCGGACGCCTGGCCGTGCTCATCCTTGACGCGCACCCGCCAGAAGCAGACCAGTTCCGTAACCAGCGGCCGGCCGGCATAGCCGATCAATTGCGACTGGTCCGACGTTACCCAGCCGGAGTCCCACAAATCGCCGCGTCCGGCTTCCAGCAGGGTGCGGGTGGTGGCCACCTGCACCTGCCAGGCGCGCTGACGTTGCCCATGCGCCGCGGGGTCGGTGGGCGTCAGTTTCCAACCCAGCCGTGGCGCGTGCGTCTCGATGGCCAGCGGTTCGCGCAGGTACTCGCAGCGGAGGTCGGTGACCGCGACCGAGGCGGCCTGGGCGGTCGCCGCAAGGGCTGGCAGGGCGACGCGGCTGGCCAGGTACCGCACCAGCCGGCAGAGCCGGGGCGAGGGAAATGGATTCATGGTGGCGTGGGGTTGTTCATTCGTCGCCGCTGCCGTTGTTGTTGCGCCGGGCCCAGCGGCGCTCAGGTTTTGCCGGCGGCGAGATGTCCACATGGGCGTAATAAGTGCCCGGATCGAAACGCTCATTCACCGCCGCTTCGAGCGCCCGCGAGGGCGTGACCCGGAACTGCTCATGCACCTCGATGAACACCGATTCGCCGCCGGGTTGCAGCAGGCAAAGGAAAAGGGGACACCGGCCGGCGTGCGCCGTGGCCAGGTCCCGCACCGCCAGCAGGGCCTCCGCATCGAGCTTTGCCGCCTGCAGTCGCAGGTGAACCTGCCCGGTGAAGCGCGCCGGCGCGTCATCGAGCAGCAGGATTTCCTGGGCGAAGACCTTCGGCTTGTCCTCCGACAGGCTCACCTCGCCGAGGACCATGACGGCGGTCTTCGGCTTCAGCAGCGCGCGGCATTTTTCGTACTGGTCGTTCATGCACAGGATCTGCACCGTGCCGGCCAGGTCCTCGAGCGTCACCATGGCGTAAGGTTTGCTGCTCTTTTTGGAGATGCCGCTCTGCACGGCGGTGATGAGGCCGCCGAGGCGGGTCATCGAGCGGTTCGGCAGTTGCGCGAGCGTGGCAGTGGTGGCCAGCCCGTAGCGTTGCAGCAGCGTGGCGAAAGCGGTCAGGGGGTGGCCGCTGACATAGAAGCCGAGCAGCTCCTTTTCCGCCGCGAGCAACTCGCTTTCCGGCCACTCGGGCAGCGGCACGGCAGTCTCCGGCTTCGCTTCGGGACGCTCCTGCAGCATGTCGAAGAGGCTGGCCTGCCCGCGGGCCTGGTCGTCCGCCCGGCTGGCGGCCTGCGCCAAGGTGCGGTCAATCGCGGCCGTGAGCGACGCGCGGGTTTCCCCGAAACCATCGCAGGCCCCCGCCTTGATGAGCACTTCGAGCACCTTGCGGTTGAGGGTCCGCAGGTCCACGCGCCGACACAGGTCGGCCAGCGAGGTGAAACGTCCGCCGGCCTGCCGGGCCTCGAGCACGCCCCGGGCTGCCTGTTCGCCGACGTTTTTGATGGCGGCCAGGCCGAAACGGATAACCCGCCGGGGCTGGCCGTCAGGGCCGGGACGGCCCTGCGCCGGCGCGAAGAACATCTGACTTTCGTTCACGTCCGGCCCCAGCACGTCAATGCCAAGCTGGCGCGCGTCCTCGACGTACTGGCTGAGTTTTTCCAGGTCGGCGAGGTCGTTGGTCATCATCGCCGCGAGGAACTCGACCGGGTGGTTGGCCTTCAGGTAGGCGGTTTGGTAGGCGACGATGGCGTAGGCGGCGGCGTGGGATTTGTTGAAGCCGTAGCCGGCGAATTCCTGCAGCAGGTCGAAGATGCGGTTGGCCTGGGCGGCGGGGATCCGGTTCGTGGCGGCGCAGCCCTGGACGAAGCCCTCGCGCTGTTTCTGCATTTTCTCCTCGTCCTTCTTGCCCATCGCGCGGCGGAGGACGTCGGCGGCGCCGAGCGTGAAACCGGCAAGCACCTGCGTGGCCTGGATCACCTGCTCCTGATAAACGAGCACGCCGTAGGTTTCGCCGCAGATCGGCTCGAGCAGGGGATGCTCGTACTCGATCTTCACCTGGCCGTGACGGCGTTTGATGAAGTCCGGGATCAGTCTCATCGGGCCGGGCCGGTACAGCGCGATGAGGGCCGTGATGTGCTCGATCGAGCTGATCGCGAATTTCCGGCAGAGGTCGCGCATGCCGCCGGATTCCAGTTGGAACACCCCCAGCGTGTCCGCCCGGTTGAGCAGTTCGTAGGTCCGGGCATCGTCGAGCGGCAGATGGTCAATCGGCACTTCCACGCCCCGCAACTGCCGCACCATTTCACAGGTGTTGCGAATGACGGTCAGCGTCTTCAACCCGAGAAAATCCATCTTGAGCAGGCCGAGGTCGCCGACCGGTCCCATCGCGTACTGGGTGACCAGGCCGCCGGCGTCGTCCGCCTTGAGCGGCAGGAGATTCACCAAGGGCTCCGGACCGATGACCACGCCGGCGGCGTGGACGGACGCGTTGCGCGTGAGGTCCTCGAGCACCAGCGCCACGTCCAGCAGTTCGCGCGTCACCTCCTCCGAGTCGTACGCCTGCTTCAACTCGGGCACCACCTGGATGGCCTTCGCCAGGGTCGAGGTTTCGCCCTTCTCCAGCTTGAGGTCGGCGGGAATCAGTTTCGCCAGCCGGTCGCCCTCGCCGTAGCTCAACCCCATCACCCGGCCCACGTCGCGCACCACCGATTTTGCCCCCATCGTGCCGAAGGTGATGATCTGGGCAACCGAATCGCGGCCGTATTTTTCGCGGACGTAGTCAATCACCTCGGCCCGGCGGTCGTCGGCGAAGTCAATGTCAATGTCCGGCGGGTTGACGCGTTCCGGATTCAGGAACCGTTCGAACAGCAGATGGTAGCGGATCGGGTCAACGTTCGAGATTTCGAGCAGAAAGGCCACAATCGAACCGGCCGCCGAACCGCGCGCCACGCAACTGATCCCCTTGCTCCGGCCGTGCCGGACAAAATCGCCGACGATCAAAAAATAACTCACGAACCCGGTACGCTCAATCACCGCCAGCTCGTGCTGCAACCGGTCCATGATGACCTTGACCGCCGTCGCCACGGCCGGAGCGGCCAGACCGGCGGCTGCCGACGACGTCGGCGCGGCGGACGGTTCGGCGGTCGCCGGTGTCGGGACGAAGGTGGGCAGCCGGGTGGGGTCGCCGAGGCCTTCGACGATGAATTCGTCCCCCGCCGCGCGAACCTGCAAGGTGTAACGGCGTTGCAGACCCTCGACCAGCAGGTGCCGCAGGTAGCCTTCGCGCGTGAAGTGTTCGGGCGGCTGGAACACCGGATAATGCAGGTTCTCGCTGTCCACCTGAAGTTTGAGGCTGCACTTTTCGGCGACCTCGAGCGTGTTGCGGATCGCTTCCGGCACCTCGGCAAACAGGGCCTTCATTTCCTGCGCGGTACGCAGGTGGAATTGCTCGGGGGCGTAACGCAGCCGCCGGGTGTCCTCGAGCGTGGTCTGCGTGCCGATGCAGATCAGGCAGTCGTGCGCGCGCGAGTGTTCGCGGGCCAGATAGTGAACGTCATTCGTCGCGACGAGCTTCAGGCCGAATTCCTTTGCCCACGCCGTCAACTGCCGGTTGACCTTCGCCTGCTCGGTCAGGCCGTGGTTCTGCAGTTCCAGATAGTAATTCTCCGGGCCGAAGACCTGTCGGAACCAATCCAACGATTCCTTTGCCCGCGCGAGCTGGTCGTTGGCGATCAGGTCCGGCACTTCGCTGGCCAGGCAGCCGGACAAGGCGATCAGCCCCTCGTGGTGCGCCGCCAGCAGTTCCTTGTCCACGCGCGGCTTGTAGTAGAACCCCTCGAGGTGCGCCGCCGTGACCAGCCGGGTCAGATTCCGGTAACCGGTTTCGTCCCGCGCCAGCAGCACCAGGTGGTGATAGACATCGCGCCCGCCGCTGGTGGTCTTCTTGTCGAACCGGCTGCCCGGTGCCACATAGACTTCGCAGCCGATGATCGGCTTGATGCCCTTTGCCCACGCCGCCTTGTAGAAGTCCACCGCTCCAAACAGCACGCCGTGATCGGTGATGGCCAGCGCGGGAAAGTCCAGCTCGCGCGCCCGCGCCACCAGCCGGTCCAGCCGGCACCCGCCGTCCAGCAGCGAGTATTCGGTGTGCAGGTGCAAATGGACGAAATCCGCGTGCGACATCCCAACCATTTAATGCCCGCCGCGAACCCGGCGAAAGCGAATTCTCCCGGCTCTCGGACTGCCGGCTTGATTCTCCCCGGACTCCGGCGCATCTTGCCCCGGTCCATGAGCCGCAAACGCATTCTCGTGATTGAGGACGACGACCTCCAGTACGAGCTGTATGAGGAGGCGCTGCGGGACTACGACCTGCTTCGCGCGCGCACCGCCTCGAAGGCGCTCGCGATGCTGGCCGCCGACCGGCCGGCCTTGATCATCCTCGACCACGTGCTTGCTCACGGCGAGCGCGGGCTCGATTTCCTGCCGGAGATGAAAGACCTGTTGCCGTACGTGCCGGTGGTCATCGTCTCCGGCGCGCTCGAGGTTCACCAGCAAATCGGCGCCCTCCAGGGACCGCGCCGCGCCCATTATTGCCTGACCAAGCCGCTGGACCTGAACGAGCTTCGCCGCACCGTCGAAACGGCCCTGGCGGAATGCGGAGAAACCGAAATCGTCCGCCAGTTCGAGGCGCTTGAACGGTCCAAACGCGCCGACATTGTTGACCTGCTCAGCCGTTCCACCGACCGGCTCAGCCGGCAGACCGCAATCCGCCGGATGGTCCAGGCTTCCCGCGAACGTCCAAACATCTCCGCGCTCTCGCGCCAGTTCAAGGTGGCCCGGCGCACCATCATCCGCGACCTCCAGGAACTGATCCGCCGCGGCGAAGTTCCGCCCGAAATCTATCCCAAATGGGAGACGGGCGAGGACGACGGCGATGCCGAGACGCCCGCGTGAAACGCCGCGCGGCGCCGGCCTAAGCCATCCGTTTCATCAGGCCCGGCGTCAACAGCCAGACAAGCGTCGCCTCGCCACCCCGGGGCGTTTCCCAGGCGAAACACGCCAGCCCGCCCTTCTTGAAATCCACGGCGCGGTCGCATCGGCTTCCCAGCAGGAGCGCCGCCAGCGCGCCCAGGTACGGCTGGTGGCCAACCAGCAACATGTCCTGCGGCACCGGCTTCAAATCGGCTAGATAGGGCAGAAGGTCCGCCGGTTCGGCATCGGCGGCGAGTTCGTCGCACAGCGTAACCGGGCGCCGCGGACGGAGGCCGGCGGCCACCAGTTCCGCCGTTTCCCGGGCGCGCACGAACGGGCTGCTCAGAATCCGGTCGAAGCTCAATTCCATTGCCGCCATTGCCTCGGCGATGCGTTTCACCTTGGCCCGACCCTCGGAGGTCAACGCCCGGTCGCGATCCGCGCGGGCATTTGTTGCGTCCCGCTCCTCAGCGGGGCCGTGGCGGAGGAGGTAAAGTTTCATGGCAGAAGTCTCCGGCCGCCGGGCGCGGCGCGCAAGTCCTCCGGGCGCGCGGGCGCGGAAGCGCGCGGCCGCGACGTGGGCTACTTCCTCGTTGCCGGCCGGGCATGAATAAGCCACTTTATGGCCGTGAACACGCCAACCTTGTGGACCACCTTGTTTCTGCTCGCTTGCGCAGGAAGCGCGCCACTGTTCGCCGCCGACCTGGAGAAGGAAACCGCGATCGTCGCGACGCCAGCCACGGGGCCGGCGGTTTCCGTAAGCCGCGAGGTGGGCGGCGGCGGTTACCGGTTTGTCCTGACGAACGGCGTCGCGCGCGTGCCGGTGGTCGTGGTCGGCGGCACGCCCTACCAGATGGGCTGGCATCTTGGCCGCCTGCTGCAGCCGGAGATGAAACAGTTCATCCCCGCGGCCCTGGCCGGCTTCAAGCAGAAACTCCAGGTCACCGACGAGCAGCTTGACCGGGTCTGGGCCACGACGGCGGCGTTCACCGACCTGCGCTTCGCCCAGGAACTGGTCGGCCTGGCCGACGGTTCCGGGCTGCCCATCCGTTCGCTGCACCAGGCGCATTGCCTGCCCTTGCTGACGCCGTATTCCTGCAGCGCCATCGCGGTGTGGGGCAAGGCGAGCGCCGACGGCCATCTCTACCAGACGCGCGACCTCGACTGGAGCCTCGAAGTCGGCGCGCACGAGTTCCCGGCGCTGGTGGTCTATCTGCCGTTGAAAGGCCAGCCCCATGTGCTGCCAACGTTCGCGGGCGTGATCGGCGCGAACTGCGGGATGAACGCCGCCGGCCTGGCGCTCTCCGAAATGGGCGACTCGCCCGAGCGCGAGATGCCCTACGCCCTGCAGGCACCGCATTTCACCACCTGGTTCCGCACACTGCTCTACGATTCATCCCGCCTGTCCGACGCGCTCGAAATCTTCAAGAACCAGCCCATGACCAAGCGGTATCATTTCGTGTTTGGCGACGGGCGGTCCGAGAAGCGCGCCGTGAAGATTCGCGCCCACAGTCCGGAAGCTCCGGCCAACCGGGTCCGCGTCTGGCACGACAACGACGCGGCGGACGAGTTCGCGCCCAACGTGCTGGCGGACGTGGTTTACAACGACGAGGGCCGCGGCGCCTTCCCGACCCTGCGCAATGACTACGGTAAATTCGACGGCGAGCGAATGATGAAGCTGGCCTGTTCGATTCCGATCCGCGGCGGCAACGTCCTCGACGCCATTTTCGATGCCACCGCGCTGCGCCTGTGGGTTTCCTACGCGGGCGGGGGCAAGGAGGCCTACCAGCGGCCGTTCGTGTTCCTCGACCTCACGAAGCTCGACGGCGATCACGACGGCCGGCCGGATTTGCAGGAAGGCTCGCAGCCGGTTGGCGACTCGGGAAAACCGGCGTTTCTTGATCCAGAACATTGAAGCTGTTGGGGCCGCTTGGCATTCGTCCGTCGGTTGCTGACGGCCGGAGACGGAACATGCGTGGTCAAACGCCGGAACCGGAACGATCGTGGTCCAATTCGGCTGCCAACTCGTATGCCCAGTCCCACGAGCGTCCGGTTATAAGTCCGACAGTTGCATTTGGTTATGATCTAAAGGTTCCAACGGTTTGAAGTCGCTTTCTGTAAGTAATTCATGGATAGGCCCTTTCTCAAACGGGTGAACGCCCAGGAAGCGTTGCCAAGAAAGAAGTAACTTGAGATTCATCACCATGAACTTGCGACAATGCGGCGAATTTGGATTAACACTGCCTGTGCTCGGCATGGGTTGCTGGGCTTACGGCGGCGGGGAATACTGGGGGGCGCAGAACCAGCAGGATGTAGATGCCGTGGTGCGATGCGCGGTGGAGCGGGGAGCTAATTTCTTTGACACAGCGGAAGCCTACAATCAAGGCGGGAGCGAAAGTTCGTTAGGCCTTGCGCTACGCGGCATTCCGCGCGACAAGGTTTTGCTCGGCACCAAAGTCAGCCCGTCGAATGTCGAGCCTGGAAACTTGGTCAAGCACTGCGAGGCGAGCCTGCGGCGGCTACAGACGGATTACATTGATCTTTACCTGGTTCATTGGCCGATCACGGCACATTCCATCAAGCACTTCACCAGCGAAAATATGCCAACTCCCTCCGTGTTAGATGCTTTTGGGGCTTTGGACTTTTTGCGGCGGGCAGGCAAAATACGCTATATCGGAGTCAGCAATTTTGGCGTGGCAAAACTCTCCGAGGCGCTTGAGACGGGCGTCGAGATTACGATCAACGAACTGCCCTACAGCCTCCTGACCCGCGCCATCGAAATCGAAATTCTGCCGTTTTGCCGGGAGAAAGGCGTTGGCGTGCTGGGGTATATGTCGCTGATGCAGGGGGTGTTGGCTGACATTTACCCTACATTGGAGGATGTGGCTGTTTGGCAGCGGCGCACGCGGCACTTTGACAGCCGGCGCTCGCCCGAATGCCGACATGGTTTGCCCGGTGCCGAACCGGAAACCAGCGCCACGCTGGAAAGCATTCGGACAATCGCCCGCAAACGCGGGATGACGATGCCGGAACTTGCCCTGAAGTGGGCGTTTGCCGGCAAAGGCATCACCAGTTCTTTGTGCGGCTCCCGTAATATCAAGGAACTCCAGCTAAACATCAAAGCCGCTTCAGAACCTCTGGAGCAGGAGATAATTGTGGAATTGAATGCGGCCACTGATCAGCTTCTGGAAAAGTTGGGGCCGAGCTTTGACTATTACGAAAACCCGGCGAATGACCGGACCCAATAACGGAATACCATTGTTTTGAACGCTCACCAAACCCATCCTCCGCCAGTAAGCCCGGAATCACCGATGGTTTCGCGCTTGCGGTGGATTATGGTCGGGTTCGCCTTTTTGGCTACGACCATCAATTACCTGGATCGCCAGGTGCTGTCGGTGGTGGCCGCTTCACCGGATTTCAAGGCAGCCGTCCCGCTGACGGAGGAAGCCTACGGCTATGTGGCCTCTGCGTTCATGCTCGCCTATACCGTCGGTAACGGCATTTCGGGGTCGTTTATTGATTTTGTGGGGACCCGCATTGGCTACGCTTGTTGCATGCTTTGGTGGTCGTTGGCCGGGATGCTGCACGTTTTCGCTCGCGGTCCGGTCTCGCTCGGGTGCTTCCGATTTCTTCTGGGCGCTGGCGAAGCGGGCAACTGGCCGGCGGCGGCCAAACTCGTCGGCGAATGGTTTCCGCCAAAGGAACGCGCGCTGGCCTCCGGCATCTTCAACAGCGGCGCGTCCATTGGCTCGGTGATTTCGACGCCCATTATTGCCTGGCTTGTGCTGTGGCAGGGCTGGCGAAGCGCCTTTGTCCTCATGGGCTCGCTCGGTTTCTTGTGGGTTGCGGGTTGGTGGTTCTTCTCGCGCAGGCCGAAAGGCATCGAAAGCGAGACACCGCCGCCGGTATCCGCCGGGAAATTGCTGGCCACACGGTTCGTGCTGTTTTTCACGCTCTCGAAAGTCTTCATGGATCCCGTGTGGTATTTCTTCGTGTTCTGGTTTCCCAAGTTCCTGGCTGAAGTTCACCATTTCAGCCTTAAGGAGATCGGATGGAAAAGTTGGATTCCATATTTCACGGCGGCACTGGGGAATCTTGCCGGCGGTTTGCTGACATCGTTGTTAATCCGTTGCGGCATCGCCATGCCCGTGGCGCGCAAGGTCAGCACGACCGTGTTTGCCTTGAGCATGTTAAGCACCATTCCGGCCATCCTGAGCACCAGCGCTCCGCTGGCGATTGGGCTCATTTCGTTGACAACTTTTGGTTATACGGGTTACACGGCCAACACGCTTGCGTTTCCGGCGGATGTGTTTCCGAAACAGGCGATCGCTTCCGTCTGGGGGCTGGCGAGCATGGGCTCGGGCTTTGGTGGCATGGTGTTCATGGCGCTGTCGGGCTGGTTGATCGGTCATTTTGGATACACACCGGTCTTCATCGGCTACGGAATCCTGCCGCTGCTGGCTCTGGTTTGCATTTTGTTTCTCATTGGCCCATTGCGCGCGGACACGAGGTTTCAACAAACCGGAACAGTGCAAGGCCCATGAGAATCATGAGATCGGTTGCAGCAAACGTGAATACATCTATGAAAACACAAATCATCATTACCACTGTGTGCAGCCTCATTTCCCTGGTATTGGCGGCGGAGCCCGCGGCGCCAGGCAAACCCGCGACCCGCGAGGAGGAACAACGTTTACAGGCAACCTATTCCGCTTACCGTGGCGTGGACGCGGATTACGCGCACGCCGGCGAGGCGACGGTGGAACGCTGGATGGACTGGAAGTGGGGCCTGCGCATCCATTGGGGGCTCTACTGCATGTTCAACGGCGAAGAATCCTGGATTCTCGTCCGCCCCCGGCCGAAACCGCGTGACTGGCAGATGAATTACTACGCCTCCTACCGGCAGTTCAATCCAACCGCGTTCAACGCCGACGAGTGGATGGAGATTATGCAGCGGGCCGGGATGAAGTATTTCTCCTTCACCTCCAAACACCACGAAGGCTTCTGCCTGTGGCCGACCCAGACCTTGCAGAAGGGATTTCGCAAGAAAGCCGACGGCACCTATGAGGAAGTGACCAATCACTACAGCATCGCGGAGACCCCGTTCGAGCGCGACATCGTCGGCGAACTGGTCAAAGCCGGCCGTGGCCACGGTCTTGGGGTGAGCCTCTACTATTCACACATCGACTGGCATGACTGGGATTTCGGATGGGACGACCGGAACTTTTGGTATGATGGCACGTTTACCAAAAAATCGGACGATCCGAAACGGTGGGCGGCTTTCATTCAGAAGGAACGCGACCAGATCACCGAGTTGCTTACCCAATACGGCCCGATCGACACGCTTTGTCTGGACATAGGTTGGCCCAAAGAGGCGCAGCAAGACGCTTATGGTGTGGCCAGGCTGGCGCGCAGTCTTCAACCCAACATCATGCTGCGCAATCGCGGTATCGACGCCTACGGGGATTACGAGACACCGGAGGGAGTGATCCCGGAAGACCCCAACAAGATCAAACGCCCCTGGCAGGTGATCTATCCCTGCGGCACCGGTTTTTCCTACAAGCAGAACGACAACTACAAGCCGCGGGAATGGGTGTTGGAGAGCCTGATCGACGTCGTCGCCAAGGGCGGCAATTTCCAGGTCGGCTTCGGTCCCGATCCTGATGGGAAGTGGCCGCAGGAGATGAACGATCGCGTCAGCTACGTCGGCGACTGGCTCAAGGTGAACGGTGAGTGCATTTTTGCAACCCGCCCATATAGGCGTTATCACGAGGGAGACAGTCTTCGCTTCACGCGGACGAAGGAAAAGAAATATGTCTATGTGATCAGCCTCAAGTGGCCGGGAGAAGCGCTGAAAACCGCGCTGGTCAAAGCCAGGGAGGGTTCGGCTATTCGTATGCTGGGCCTGGATCAGGATCTGAAGTGGCACAAAGACGGCGACACCCTCGTGATCGAGATGCCCAAGGATCTTCAGGATGCTGCCATGCGTCCGTGCAAACAGGCGTACGCGTTCAAGGTTGAGCCGGAGCCTTGGTGACAATTCGGGGCGGTGCTGCCATTGTCTCCATTGCAACACGTTATACAGTATATGATTGTGATGACGCAACTGGTTTTCCACCCGAATCCACACTTTGCACGGCCCCAATTCCCAAGATTTGAACAGGTCCGCCGGTGCAGAGTATGGCGTGTCGATGTGGTGCTGGCCGCAAGGCCCATTTCGCTCCGGCGTCTGGAGTTTGATGGGCACGTTCGTTCGGCATTGCCGAGACAAGCCGCGAGACCGTATGAAAACTCATTTTTGGACCATCGAATCATTTGCTCGCTTCATTAAAGTTGCCCATATCGAATACTAGTATGAACCGCTCAATAACGATCGGGCTCGGCAAATCGCTTTTGATGACTTGGCTCGGCACCTCGGCTTTGGTTTGTGCCGCGCGGGTTCAACCTCTTCCTGGCACCGCGCCGCTGACGATGGAAGGCGATATCGCATCGAACATGGTGGCGGGTGTCGATCAGTTCCTATTGCGCAAGATCGATGAATCGGTGGCGGGGCGCGCGCAGTTCTGGCCCCGAGATGTTTCCTCATGGCAGGCCTACGAGCAGTCCCTGGCCACCAACCGGCAGCGCCTGGCGCACATCCTTGGCGTGTGCGACGAGCGAGTTAGTAAAGTGGAACTTGAACTGATCGCCACTCGGGCCCGGTCGGCCCTCCGTGGGCGCGGCCAAGACTATGAGGTGTTTGCCGTGCGCTGGCCGGCATTCGGAGACGTAACTGGCGAAGGATTGCTGCTCACGCCGATTGATCGCGCGCCCGTCGCAAATATCGTCGCTATCCCGGACGCCGACCAGACCCCCGAGCAACTCGCCGGATTGACCGACGGCATTGCGCCAGAGAGCCAGTTCGCGCGGCGCCTGGCCGAGAGTGGGTGCCAGGTGCTCATTCCCATGTTGATCAGCCGACACATAAACCCGCAAAGAATGCTTCCCAATCGAGAATTCATTTATCGGCCGGCCTACGAATTGGGCCGGCACATCCTCGGTTACGAAATTGACAAAGTGCTGGCGGCAATAGACGGGATGACCGCCCAAAGTTCGAATTCGAGTGTAAAAACCGGGGTGATTGGCTGGGGCGAGGGCGGCTTGCTGGCCTTTTACACAGCCGCGCTGGACACGCGGATAGCGGCGGCGTGCGTCAGCGGATATTTCGATGAACGCCGCAAGGTTATCTGGCAGCAACCGGTGACACGCAATGTCTTTGGTCTGCTGGAGGAATTTGGGGACGCGGAGGTGGCGGCGATGATTGCTCCCCGCAGCTTAATCATCGAAGCTGCCAAAGGTCCGGAGGTGACCATGCCCGGTGGCAACGCGTACACTGCATCGCAACGCGGCAACGGTGCGCCGGGAATCCTCGTGTCTCCCAAGCTGGATGACGTCCGCCCGGAATTTGAGCGCGCGCACGCGATGGTGGCTGGGCTGCACCCATCGCCGCAGTTGCAGTTGGTCGTCAGTCGCAACACCGGGCAAGGGCCATTTGGCAGTGAAGGCGCGTTGCGTGCGCTTTTGACTGCGCTGGCCGGCCAGGCCCGCCTCGTGCCGGAAGGTCCGGCACCTGAAAATCTGTGGCCTGGCTTCGACCCGGCCGCGCGCCAGGCCCGGCAGTTGCACGAGCTGGATCGCCACAACCAGAGGCTCCTGGCCGAGAGCCAGTACACGCGCCAGAAATTCATGACAAAGCCCGACACAACCTCGCCGGAAGAATTCCACCAGAGTGCTGACCGCTATCGCGATTCCTTCTACCGCCAGGTGATTGGGCGCTTCGACGACCCGCTGCTGCCGCCCAATCCCCGTTCCCGCAAGGTATATGACCAGCCTAAATGGACCGGCTATGAGATCGTGCTTGATGTGTTTCCAGACGTGGTCGCGGACGGGATTCTTCTGCTGCCCAAAGATCTCAAGCCCGGCGAACGACGGCCCATCGTCGTTTGCCAGCATGGTCTGGAGGGCCGTCCGCGGGACACGATAACGGGCAACAGCAAATACTATCACGATTTCGCCGCCAAGCTGTGCGAACAAGGCTTCATCACGTTCTCACCGCAAGGTTTATTTATCTTCGAGGACCGCTTCCGCACCCTTCAGCGCAAGGCCAATCCGCTGGGCAAGACCCTGTACTCCATCATGGTGCCTCAGCATCAGCAGATCACCGACTGGCTCAAAACGCAGTCGTTCGCCGACCCGGCGCGGATTGCCTTCTACGGCCTGAGCTACGGCGGCAAATCCGCGATGCGCGTGCCGGCGCTGGTGACGAACTATTGCCTGTCCATCTGCTCGGGCGACTTCAATGACTGGGTCTGGAAATGTGCTTCGACCCTCAGTCCTTATAGTTATGTCTGGTTGCCCGAATATGAAATCTTCGAGTACAACCTCGGCAGCACCTTCAACTACTCCGAGATGGCGGCGTTGATCGCCCCACGCCCGTTCATGGTGGAACGCGGACACTTCGACCCCGTTGCGCCGGACGAAAGGGTGGCGTACGAATTCGCCAAGGTGCGTTATCTCTATGAGGCGTGTTGGGGGCTGCGCAACCAGTGCCGCATCGAGTGGTTTAACGGCCCGCATACGATCCACGGCGTGGGAACGTTCGACTTTCTGCACGAGCATCTGGATTGGCCCGCCCCAGATGCCGCGCGTCAAAACCACGCCCCGTAGGCGTGTTTTCTACAATCTGCGCGTCGTGTCCTTGCGCGCACCCGCCAATCCCCAGGCCATCCGGGTTTCCTGGGGCGAAAGCCGCGAGCCTGTGGGTTTCCTACGCAGGCGGAGGCCAGGAGGCCTACCAGCGGCCGTTCGTGTTCCTCGACCTCACCCAGCTCGACGGCGATCATGACGGCCGGCCGGATTTGCAGGAGGGCGCGCAGCCGGTCGGCGACAAGGGCCTGCCCGCGTTCCTCGATCCGGCGCATTGAGTGGCCAACCGGGCCCATTGCCACCCGTCGCCGCTGTGGATTGCAGCAGCTTTGAGTTGAGCTTCTCGCTTCCAAGCCCTGGGTTGTGACCATGCGACAGGTGATCATCTATCCGGGGGAAGACGGTTTCTGGGTTGCCGAGTGCCCGAGTCTGCCCGGCGGCGTCTCCCAAGGCGAAAGCCGCGAGACTGCCGTCGCGAATATCCGTGAGGCCATCGAGGGCTGCGTGCTGGCGCTCCAGGATGACGGCCTGCCCATAACGAAAGATGCGCCACGCCGGGACGCCCCCGGAGAAGCTTGTCGAATTGATTTGAGCGGGCGGCGACAAAAGCGTCGGTTTCACCGCCGCGGGAACGCGCTCTCAGGTCAGCTTCCACGGCGCGCGCATCGGCCGGACCTGGCAGAGCGCGTTCGCCTTGGCGTCGCCGGGGAATTCCTCCCTGGCGGGATCCCATTTCAGTTTGCGGCCGAGCTTGATCGCGATGTTGGCCAGGTGGCAGACGCTCGAGACACGATGGCCGATGTCCACCGGGAAGTAAGGATCTTTGCGGCTCTTCATGCACTGGAGGAAGTCGTGATGTTCGCCCTCCGGATTGGTGTAAAGGTGGATTTCGTCCGGACCGATCTTCGATTCCTTGATTTCCTTCGAACTCGCCTCGACGTCGCCCCGCCAGCCCGTGTTGCCGACCCAGCCGTCCGTCCCGATGAACTTGAGGCTCGGGTTGCCGGGCTTGCAGGTCATGACGACGCCATTGGCGTAGCGGAAGGTGACGTCGTAGTCCTTCACCGTGTTGTACAGACCGCCTTGCCAGAAGTTGCCGGCACCTTCGATCTCGACCGGCCCGCTGCGTTCGGTGTTGTTGGCCCATTGCGCGGTGTCGAACAGGTGCGCGCCCCAGTCGCAAATAATCCCGCCGGAATAATCCTGGATCCACCGGAAATTGAAATGCACGCGGTCCTTGGTGTAGGGCGCGAAGGGGGCCGGCCCCAGCCACATTTCCCAATCCAGGTCGGGCGGCACCGGTTGCGGCGTCGGGTCGCCGGGCACGTTGGGCTGCTTGGGCAGGATCACCTCGATGCGCTGCAACTTGCCGACGCGACCGTTGCGCACCAGTTCGGCCAGGCGATGGTACATCGGCAGGGACCGGTCTTCCGTGCTCGTCTGGAACACGCGTCCGAGCTTCCGCATGGTTTTGATCAGGAGCTTGCCCTCGTTGATGGTCAGCGTCGGTTTTTCGCACTGAACGTCCTTGCCGGCCCGGGCGGCCATCAGGCTGATCAAAGTATGCCAGTGGTCGGGCGTCGAGATCATCACCGCGTCAATGTCCTTGCGGGCGATGACCTCGCGGAAGTCCTTCGTCACCGCGCAATCCTTGTTCAGGTACTGCTCGTCCACGATCTCCTTGGCGTGGCGCATCCGCTGGCCGTCCACGTCGCAAACGACGAGCACGCGGGCCATGTCCTTGAGTTCGAGGTAGCGGCGGAGGTTCCACGACGTTCCATGATCGCCCGTGCCGATGAAGCCGATGGTGATCTGGTTGCTGGGCGCATTGGCGCCCAACAGGCGGGCCGGGATGATCAGGGGTACGGCGACGGCAGCGGCGCCGGTGCGGACGAAGAGGCGGCGGGAGATTTGTTTCATGAAGAACCTTTTGCTTTCGGTGAACGGCCAGGAGGCTATGGGCAAACCGGCCGCGTGTCACGTCCGCAATTCCCGGAGTCACGTTGGAGGCCGGGCCTCGTGCGGCCCTGCAATTCAGACAGTGGGGGGAGGGGTTCTAAAATCGCGTAAGCCGGGCGTTTCCTGACCGTCCGGTATCCCTGGAGCCGGTTTTGACCTCGCGGGCTCGTTTTGTGTTCCTCCGCTATCAGGACGCGTCTGTCCTCCCTGCTAACTATCTGCCAATTCAAGGGTTTAGCACATTTTGCGGAACAATCCGGGAAAAGTTTTTTACTCTTCCGGCAATGCAAAAAGCCAAATTCCGCTTTCGTCGGCCTACGGCTGACGAGCAAACCGTCTTGTCGGGCATGACCCCCAGGCTGCTGGTTCGCCCTGAGGACATCCGGGAATGCGATCAAATTCTCATCGAGCAGCATTACCTCCATAGCGCCCAACTGGTGGGCGAACGGTTGCGCTACGCGGTCATTTGGCAAGGCCAATGGTTGGCCGTAGCGACCTGGAGCGCGGCGGCCCTGCACCTCAAAGCGCGGGATAAATTTATTGGCTGGACCGAAGCGCAACGGCGCCAACGACTGGCTCTGGTGGTCAACAACGCGCGACTCTTTGTCCTGCCCGACTGTCATTATCCCAATCTGATCAGTCGGTTCATGAAGCTGATGTTGGCGCGTTTGAGTGCGGACTGGGAGCCCACCTGGGGGCACCCGGTGGCGCTGGCCGAGAGCTTTGTGGACCCCGAACACTCTCGGGGCACGGCCTACCAAGTCAGCGGCTGGAGCCAGTTGGGGAACACGCGGGGTTGGAAGCGTAGCGCGGTGGATTTTTATGAGCAGCACGACCAACCCAAGCAAGTGTGGGTGCGCGAACTGGTCAAACATGCCTGTGGAAAACTGCGCGCCGCCGAGTTGCCGCCCCCGTGGGCGGACGTGCCGGCCAAGGTGCCCCCCCCGCTCCACCGCCAAAGTCGGCGCGATTGCCAGTTTGCTGGAACGCTTGGGACGGAAAATCGCCGAGTTCCGGCGCAAGCAGTCCCTGGCTTATCCGGTCGCCGGTAGGCTGGCCCTCATCGCCATGGCGATCTTCAGCGGAGTCACCCAAGGCTATGAAGACCTGGCCGACTACGCCGCCACGCTTTCGCAGGGCCAGTTGCGGGCGCTGAGGGTTCGTCTGGACGGGCGCACCGGGCGCGTGCGCTGCCCGCGGCGCACCTGTTTTCAACGCGTGCTCACGGGCGTCAACGCCCACACGCTGGAGCAGGTGCTGCTGCTCTGGCAGGAGCAAGTCCTGGGACCGGTGCAAGACCAACTGGTGGTCCTCGACGGCAAGGAAATCCGCCATGCGGAGGTGGAGTCGGTCAGCGCCGTCAGTGGCGCGGGCCGCTGGCTGGGTTCCACGCTGGTCCAAGCGGGCAGCAATGAAATCCCGGCGGGGCGCGAGCAGTTGGCCAAGCTGGACCTCGTCGATAAAATCGTGCTGGCTGATGCGGCGCACACGCAGGTGGAAACCGTCAAGCAGATCCTTTATGAACAGGGCGGCGATTACCTGCTGACGGTCAAGAAGAATCAAAAGACCCTCTTTGAAATCGAGGATTGGGCGCGAATTCTGCCTTTGACATCCACCCCCCCGGTTGGCACGATGCGCATTCCTTTTGTGGATTTTCACGGCGGCAGCGGGAAGCCCGCTGGCCGGCCCAACTTGGAAAGAATTATGGCAGAACTCATCGGTAACATGTTGGTGGCGCAGTCCGGCGGTCCGACGGCAGTTATCAACGCCAGCCTCGCGGGCGCAATCCAGGAGGCAGGCAGGCACCCGGAGGCGATCGAGGAAATCTACGGCGGCTTGAACGGCATTCTCGGCATCCTCAATGAGGATCTGATTGACCTGCAAGAGGAACGGCGCCTGGCCATCGAAGGGCTGAAGTTCACGCCCGCCGCCGGCCTGGGAACCTGCCGCTACAAAGTTGATTTCAAAAAGAACCCGGAAAAAGCGGTCAGGGACATGGACCGCCTGTTCGAGGTGTTCCAGGCCCATAACATCCGGTACTTCTTTTACGCGGGCGGCAACGATTCGCAGGACACCTCGCTCAAGATTCATGAGGAGGCCATCAAGCGGGGCTGGGAGATGCGCGTCATCGGCGTTCCGAAGACGATTGACAACGACCTGCCGCACACCGACCACTGTCCGGGCTATGGTTCGGCCATCAAGTACGCGGCCACCACGGTCATGGAAGTGGGGATTGACGTGGGCAGCATGGCGACCGACGACGGTTCGTGCTGCATCATCGAGGTGATGGGACGGTCGGCGGGCTGGATCGCCGCCGGCACCGTGCTGGCCAAGCGCGGCGACCCCGCGGCGCCACCGCACATCATCCTGCTGCCGGAAATCCAATACAACGTGGATGACGTGATGGCGAAAGTGAAGGAAACCGTGGCCGCCTACGGCTATTGCATCATGGTGGTGGGCGAAGGCATCCGCGACCACAAGGGCGAGGAAATCGGGGCGGACAAGGAGCGCTTGGACGCCTTCGGTCATCCGGTGCTGGCCGGAGCTGCCATCAAGATCAAGGACTACATCCAGGAGAAGCTGAATACGAAGACCCGGACCGTGCTGCTCGGCTACTCGCAGCGCGCCGCGGCGCATTGTGCCAGTGCCACCGACGCCGCCGAAGCGGCCGCCTGCGGCGAAGCGGCGGTGCGCGCCGCCGTGGCCGGCCAGAGTGGCTACATGGTCAAGATCGTCCGCGAGCAAGCCCAGCCCTACAAGTCGTCCGTCGCCCTGCATGACCTGCGGGAAATCGCCAATGTCGAACACTTCGTGCCGCGCGAGTGGGTCAGCGAGGACGGTTTTCTCCCGAACGAAAAGTTCATCGAGTACGCCCGGCCGCTGATCGAAGGCGAGGTCAAGGCGCCGACCGAAGGCGGCCTGCCGAAATACATTGTGCTGGCGAAGAGCCGGGTGGAAAAGAAACTGCCGCCCCGCGCCTAAGCGCAAGGCAAGCCGGCCAATTTCAGTTCCGGGGCCGCGGACGCGTTCCGCGGCCTTTTTGTTTGGCAACCGCGCGCCGTTGGCCCGTTTCAAGGTGCCGCACGAAGGCCGCCAGGGTTTCGCTGCTGACGTGGTGCTCGATGCCCTCGGCGTCCCGCTCCGCGGTCGCCGCGGAGATGGCGAGGGAGCGCAGGAAGGCGAGCACGGTCTGGTGCCGGCGTTTGCAGGCCGCGGCCAGCCGGCGGCCAGCCGGCGTCAGGAAGATCGCCCGGTAGGGCTGGGTGTTGACGTACCCGGCCTGGCGCAGCCGGGCCAGGGTGCGGTTGACGGTGACGTGCGTCACGCCGAGCTGGCGCGCCAGGTCCACGACCCGCGCCTCGCCTTGGAGGATCGCCATTTCCGCGATGGCCTCGACGTAGTCCTCGGCAATTTCGTGGGCGTGTTCGCGCCGCGTCTGGCGAAAATTCTCCGCCTGGCGGCTGGGGGCGCCGGCGCGCGGCCGGCGCGATGGTACGGGCAGGCTCATGTTTGTCCGCCCAGTTCACCCATTTCCCGGTTGACAGTCGAGCAAAAAATAGTAGCTGTAGCTACAACATGAAGATCGGGATACAAATTCATCCGGCCGCCGTCGGCGGCGGCCGATGATTGCCCGGGCGGTCGCCGGCCTGGTCGCGGTGTCACTGCCGGCGGCGGCCATCGCGGCGGCCCCGGACGCCGGTCCCGCGCCGGACCCCGGCCCGGCCCCGGCCTGGAACTGGCACGTCCAAAACACGGACATTGTGCAGGGGGATCCCGGTTTTCCAGCCGAATACTCCGGCCCAAACAGCCTGGACAGCAAAGGCGAAATCCGGGAGACGGTTTCACTGGACCTGCTGGCGGGGGTCCGGTTGTGGCGCGGCGCCGAGGCCCACGTGGACGGCATGATGTGGCAGGGATTCGGGTTGAGCAAGACCCTCGGCGTGGAGGGTTTCCCGAACGGTGAGGCCTTCCGCCTGGGCACGGATGTCCCCAACGTGACGTTCGCGCGGGTGTTCCTCCGGCAGACCATCGGCTTCGGAGGGGAGTCCGAGGTGGTGGCGGATGACGCCCTGCACCTGGCGGGCCAGCAGGATGTTCGGCGTCTGACGCTGACGATCGGCAAAGTCGGCGTAAAGGACCTCTTCGACAACAACGCCTACGCGAATGATCCGCGCACGCAGTTCATGAACTGGGGGCTCATGGCCAACGAGGCGTGGGATTATCCGGCGGACAGCCTGGGTTACATGACCGGGTTTGCGGCGGAACTGAACCAGCCGGGCTGGACGGCGCGCTACGGTTTTTTTCAGGCGCCCCGCAGCGCCAACGGCATGGCGTTGGACACGCATTTTCTCGAGGCCTGGGCCATGGTGGCCGAATTCGAGCATCGCCACAGCATCGGCGGTCATCCCGGCGCGGTGCGCTGGCTCGGCTTTCTGAACCAGGCCCACATGGGCAGCTTCCAGGCCGCCCTCGACAACCCGGCGCGCCCGGCCGACATCGAAGCCACCCGGGCCTACCGCCAGAAATTCGGGTTCGGGCTGAACCTCGAGCAGGAGCTGCTGGCGAATGTCGGCGCGTTCGCCCGCCTGGGTTGGAACGACGGTCGAACGGAACCGTGGTTTTTCAGCGACGTGGATCGCGCCATCTCCGCCGGACTAAGCATCAAAGGCGAGGGCTGGCGCCGGCCGGCCGACACGTTTGGGCTGGCCGGGGTTCTTAACGGGCTTTCCGGGGTACACCAAGAGTTCCTGGCCGCCGGCGGACAAGGCATCCTCGCCGGCGACGGCGCGCTCAGCTTTGCCTGGGAACGCGCCCTGGAAACCTATTACGAGTTTCGCCTCGGCCAGCATGTCGGCCTGACTTTCGACTACCAGTTCGTGATGAATCCGGCGAACAACCAGGACCGCGGGCCGGTCTCGGTGTTCGCGGGCCGGCTGCACTGGGAGTTCTGAGAGCGTCATGAAACCACCGCCGCGCGTCCACAAGGCCAGGCTGGCATGAACCGACCGGTTCCGGAGATCGAGGTGCGAAACGGCGACGGCCACCGCTCGCTCGAAGGTGTGCATGGCACCATTCCGGTGCCGCCGCCGCGCGCCGGCTTTTGGGCGCAATGGCGCGCGTTCGTCGGACCGGCCATTCTCATCAGCGTCGGCTACATGGACCCGGGCAACTGGGGCACCGATCTGGCGGGTGGCGCGCAGTTCAAATATGGGCTGCTCTGGGTCGTCGGCCTCGCCAGCTTGATGGCCATTTTCCTGCAAGTGATTTCGGCCCGGCTGGGCGTGGCCACCGGCAAGGATCTCGCGCAATGTTGCCGCGACTGGTATCCGCGCTGGACGCGCTGGCCGAACTGGCTTTCGATGGAAATCGCGATCGGCATGACCGACCTCGCCGAATCGCTGGGCAGCGCCGTCGCCTTGAACCTGTTGTTCCACATTCCGATGTCGTGGGCGATCATTATCACGGCCTTCGATGTGCTGTTGTTGCTGGCGTTGCAGGGGTTCGGCATGAGACTCATCGAGGCGGTGGTTGCGGTCTTCGTGCTGACCATCGGCGTCTGCTACGGCATCGAAATCTTTGCCTTGGCGCAGACCCAGCCGGATTTCCAGGAAATGGGGCGCGCCATGGTCCGGCCCGACTTCGCGCAGGCCGGCATGTTGGTGGTGGCGATTGGCATCATCGGGGCGACCGTCATGCCTCACAACCTCTACCTGCACACGGCGTTGGTCCAGACCCGCCAGTTGCAACAGAACGAGGCCTCCATTCGCCGCGCCATCCGGTTTAACACGATCGACACCACCGTGGCGCTGACCATCGCGTTTTTCGTCAACGCGGCCATCCTTGTGCTCGCGGCCATCGTGTTCTACGGCAAGACCAGCGTCACGGTGGCAGGCGGCCAAACCGTCGCCTTCAGTCCGGACAGCGATTGGATTCGCATCGCGCACCTCACCCTGGCCCCGTTGCTCGGCACGACGCTCGCGAGCACGCTCTTCGCGGTCGCGCTGCTCGCCAGCGGGCAGAGCAGCACCATCACCGGCACGCTCGCCGGGCAGGTGGTCATGGAAGGCTTCATGCACTGGCGTATCCGCCCGTGGGTCCGGCGGCTGATCAGCCGGACCCTCGCCATCGTGCCGGCGATCCTGATCGTCAGCGTCCGCGGGAACGGCAGCGTGACCGATCTCGTCAACCTCAGCCAGGTCGTCCTGTGCCTGGAACTGCCATTCGCGATGTTCCCGCTCTTGCAGATCACCAGTTCCCGTCGGCGAATGGGAAAATGGCGGAATGGCTGGTTCCTGTTGATCGCCGGCTGGGGAACCGCCATTCTCATCACGGCCATGGATCTCTACAGCCTGCCGGATGCGCTGCGGGAGGCGTGGGTTGTCATCGTTGGCCACTGAAGAATGAAGGGACCGCCATGTATAACAAGATTCTCGTAACGTTGGACGCAACGCCGACGGACCGGGCGATCATTGACCACGTCCTCGCGCTCGCCCGGGCGATGACCAGCCATGTCGTGCTCCTGCACGTGGCCACGGGGGTAACGGCCAAGGTCCATGGCCCGGCGGCGGCCAGCCAGGAGGTCCTCGAAAGCCAGGCTTATCTTGGCCGGGTGCGCGACGAATTCCGCGCCGCGGGCATCGCCGCCGATACCGATCTGGCCTACGGCGAGCCGGTCAAGGAAATCGTCGCCTGGGTCAAAACCCACCATCCCGACCTGGTGGCCATGAGCACCCACGGACATCAGTTCATGGCCGACCTGGTGCTCGGGACTACGGCCATCAACGTGCAGCACGCTGTCAGCGTGCCGGTCCTCTTGCTGCGGGCGAAATAGCGGGCCGGGTCGCATTCTCCGGTTTCGCGCCATCGTTGGAACTGCTACGCTAAGGTCATGTTTCGGCTCGGCTCGCTGGAACTCGCAACCAACCTGTTCCTCTCGCCCCTGGCGGGTTACACCAACCTGCCCTTCCGCCTGACTTTGCGCGAGCTCGGCGGCCTCGGCCTCGCCACCACCGACCTCGTCAACGCCCGCTCGCTTCTCGAACGCCGGCCCCAGGCGCTCAAACTCATCGAGTCGCGACCCGCGGACCAGCCGCTGGCGGTGCAGTTGTTTGGCTCGGTGCCGGAAGAGATGCGCGACGCGGCCGTCTATCTCGAGTCCGTCGGCATCGCCGCCGTGGACATCAACATGGGCTGCCCGGTGCGGAAGGTCTGTCGCGTCGGTGGCGGTTCGGCGATGATGGCCGGGCTGGAGCGGACCGCAAAACTGGTTCGCGGGATCGTGGAAGCGGTGAACATCCCGGTCACCGCGAAAATGCGGCTGGGCTGGGACGACGCGAACATCACGGCGCCCGACCTGGCGCGGGCGCTCGAGAATGTGGGTGTGGCCGCGGTGTTCGTGCATGGCCGGACGCGGGCGCAGGGTTTCGGCGGCACGGTCAACCTCGCCGGCATCCGCGCGGTGGTGCAGGCGGTCAAGACCGCTCCCGTCATCGGCAACGGCGACGTCACGACCCCCGCGGCGGCCCGGCGGATGCTGGAGGAAACCGGCTGTGCGGGCGTCAGCATCGGTCGCGGGGCTTTTTACAATCCCTGGATTTTCCACCAGACGGAGCATTTTTTGCGGACCAGCGAACTGCTGCCCGAGCCTGGTTTCGAGGAGCGCGTCGCGGTGATGTGCCGGCACCTGGACCGGATGGTGGAGGTCTTCGGCGAGACCCACGGTTGCCGGATGTTTCGCAAGGTGGCGCCGTGGTATGCCCGCCGTTTCGGCCCGGCGGTCGAGTTCAAGAAACGCGTGGTGATGCTCGCCTGCCGCGCGGAATTCGACGAAGTCCTCGCCGAATACCGCCGCTGGCGCGCGCCGTTCCTCGATGCCCGCGGCGAACTGCTGCCGCGATTCCAGCCCGCGCCGTTGGCGTCCTCGTTCATGCGCGAGCCCGGCCAGCCGGGGAACATGAGCGCGCTGCCGGTGCCGAAAGGGCCGGTGGAAGTGTGGTAAAGGCGGCGTACCACCGGGTCGGAACGCGCGCGCCGGCTCAGTTCGTTGCCTCGGCGGACTTGTCCCCGGTCATGGGCACGAACCGCACGCCCAGCAGCCGGAGTCGCTCGACCCGCCGGCCGTGCCGCTCGATCCGGTAAAGCTCCTGGTCCCCGTAACCGCCCAACGGAACGATCATCCGCCCGCCGTCCTTCAACTGCGCGATCAGCGCCGCGGGTTCGCGTTCCGGCGCGCAGGTCACGATTACCGCGTCGAACGGTGCCGCTTCCGGCCAGCCGCCGTGACCATCGCCGGCGCGGACATGGACCCGGGGGTAGCCGAGCCGGGCGAGGTCCGCGGCGGCGCGGAGGGCGAGCGCCTCGACGATTTCGACGGAGTACACCTCCGCGGCGAGTTCCGCGAGCACCGCGGTTTGATAGCCGCAACCGGTCCCAATTTCCAACACGCGGTCCGTCGGCCGCAGCGCGAGCTGCTCGGTCATGCAGGCCACGATGAAAGGCTGGGAAATGGTCTGGCCGTGGCCGATCGGCAGGGGATGGTCGTCGTAGGCCCCGGCCCGTGCTTCCGCGGGCACAAATTCGTGCCGCGGCACTTTCGCCATCGCGGCGAGGACGCGCGGGTCGCGGATGTCCCGGCCCGGCGCGCAGAGCTGTCGCTCCACCATGCGCTGGCGGGCGTGGATGAAATCCGCTTCCTCAATCATGACCCGCAGAGACTGACGACCGACGCATCGCGGCCACCGGTTCCGCGTCGCCGGCGGGGGCCGGGCTTACGAGCCGGAGAACCGGTTACAGGGCGGCGGCGATCAGGTCGCCCACCTGCTCCGTAGTATAACCCATCTTGCCGGCGGCGAGGCTTTTCAGTTTCTGCCGGACCGTGGCGACGACGACGTCCTCAATCGCCTTCGCGGCGGCGGTTTCGCCGAGATGGTCGAGCAGCATCGCGCCGGCGCAAATGGCGGCCAGCGGGTTGATGACGTGCTTGCCGGTGTACTTGGGCGCGCTGCCACCGATCGGCTCGAACATGGACGAGCCCTCCGGGTTAATGTTGCCGCCGGCGGCGATGCCCATCCCGCCCTGAATCATCGCCCCCAGGTCGGTGATGATGTCGCCGAACAGGTTGTCGGTGACGATCACGTCGAACCACTCGGGATTCTTCACGAACCACATCGTGGTCGCGTCCACGTGGGCGTAATCGCGCTTGATGTCGGGATAATCCTTCGCCCCGACTTCGTGGAACGCGCGCTCCCAGAGGTCGAAGGCATAGGTGAGCACGTTGGTCTTGCCGCAGAGCATGAGCTGGGCCGTTTTGCCGGCCCGGACATCCTCCGGCTTCAATCCGCGCCAGGGCTTGCCGCCGCGACGTTTGCGGGCGTAATCGAACGCGTAGCGCAGGCACCGCTCGACACCGCGCCGCGTGTTGATGCTCTCCTGCACGGCGATTTCGTTGGGCGTGCCCTTGAACACGAACCCGCCGCTGCCGGTGTACAGCCCTTCGTTGTTCTCCCGCACCACGACGAAATCAATGTCCGCCGGACCCTTGTCCTTGAGCGGACAGTAGCGCGCGTCGTAGAGGCGCACCGGGCGGAGGTTGATGTACTGCTCAAGCTCGAAGCGCAGCCGCAGCAGGATGCCCTTCTCGAGGATGCCGGGTTTGACGTCCGGGTGGCCGATGGCGCCAAGGAGGATCGCGCGGAACTTCCGCAGCTCGCCCACCGCGCTGTCGGGCAGAACCTCGTGCGTGCGCAGGTAGCGCTCGCCGCCGAAATCGTAGGGCGTGTAGTTAAGCTTCAGCGAAAACTTCTGCGCCGCGGCGTCGAGGACCTTGATGGCCTCGCGCACCACTTCCGGCCCGGTGCCGTCGCCACCGATGACTGCGATGTCGTAACTTTTCATGGCCTGGTCGAGAACCGGCGGCGTCCGGGATGGACCCGCCGGAAAGCGAGTCGGCATGGTAGGGGGGCCGGTGCGGCGTTTCAAAGGATTTTTCCGCGCAGTCCAGCAGGCGCGACACCCGACAGCCGAACCCGACCGACCTCCGGCGCGCCGGTTGCATGTCGGTTGCATTGACCCGGGCGCGGTTTTCGCGCACCCTGCCGGCATGGCGAACACATTTGGTCACCTGTTCCGCGTCACCACCTGGGGCGAATCGCACGGCGGCGGCGTGGGCGTGGTGGTGGATGGCTGCCCGCCCCGGCTCGCGCTCTCCGAGGCCGACATCCAGCCGGACCTCGACCGCCGCCGGCCCGGCCAGTCGCGCATCGTCTCGCCGCGGCAGGAGGCCGACACCGTGCAGATTCTGTCGGGCACGTTCGAGGGCCGGACGCTGGGCACGCCGATTTCCATGTGGGTGCGCAACGAAGACGCCCGGCCGGAGGCTTATTCCGAGATGGCCACCAAGTTCCGGCCGTCGCACGCCGATTACACCTACCAGGCCAAGTTTGGCATCCGCAACTGGCAGGGCGGCGGACGGAGCAGCGCGCGCGAAACCATCGGCCGCGTGGCCGCCGGCGCCGTCGCGAAGAAGCTCTTGCGCGAGCGCTTCGGCGTCGAGGTTCTGGCTTACGTCTCGCAAGTGCAGCGCATCATCGCCGAGGCCGATCCGGAGACGGTCACGACCAAAGCCATCGAAGCGAACATCGTGCGCTGCCCGGACCCGGCGGCGGCGGCCAAAATGATCCGGCTCATCGAACGGGTGCGCAAAGCCGGCGACACGGTGGGCGGCATCATCGAAGGCGTCGCCCGTGGCGTGCCGCCCGGCTGGGGCGAACCGGTGTTTGACCGGTTGCCGGCCGACCTGGGCAAGGGAATGCTCAGCCTGCCGGCCGCCAAGGGGTTTGAGATCGGCTCCGGTTTCGACGGGGTGATGATGACCGGGCGCGAGCACAACGACCCGTTCCGGATGCGCGGCGGCCGGGTGCGGACGACGACCAATTGGTCCGGCGGCGTTCAGGGCGGCATTTCCAACGGGGAAACGATCTATTTCCGCGTCGCGTTCAAACCGGTGGCCACGGTGATGCACGAGCAGGACACCGTGGACGTGGACTGGCACAACACGACGCTGAAAGGCCGCGGCCGGCACGATCCGTGCGTGCTGCCGCGCGCGGTGCCGATGGTCGAGGCGATGACGGCGCTGGTCCTGGTGGATCACGCCCTGCGCCATCACGCGCTGTGCGAATAGAAACCTGTCCGCTCAAACGCCCAACCACAACTTGAGGATCCGGTCGCCGGCGAAGATCCAGATCGTCGCCGCCACGGCGATGTAAGGCCCGTAGGGGATCGGCCGTGAACGGTCCTGCCGGTGCAGCGCGATGAGCGTGAGGCCGACCACCGAAGCCATCAGCGCGCTGGCGAAGAGCGAGAACAGGACCCCGCTCCAGCCGAGGAAAGCCCCGATCGCACCCATGAACTTCGCATCGCCCAGCCCCATCGCCTCGCGGGGCACGACGATCCGGTCGGTCATCGCTTCGAAGCCGGGAACGGATTCGGTCGCAAACTCGGCTTCGCCGATGCGCAGGGTGGTCCGGGTCATCGTCACCGGGACATTCGAGTAGCAGCGATCCACCAGCTCGACGCGCGCGGCCTGGAACCGGATCGTGTCGCCGGCGCGGTAGAAGATGTCCTCGTAAGGTCGCTCTTCGTCGGGCAGGACGAGCGCGTGCTCGGCGAAGACGATGCGCGAAGCGGGCGGCAATTCGAGACGCTGGCGGCCGAGAAAGACTTTGCCCACGCGGACGACGCTGTAGATCAGACCGGCGCCGAAACCGGCACCGACGAGGCAGCGCTGGAGAGCCAGGGTAGGCGATTCCGCCCGGTGCAGTTCCGGCACGAGGAACGACGCGAGAAAACCCGCGCCCATGCCGCCGAGCGTGAAGACATCCGGAATGATGGTGTGTTCGAAGTCGATGAACGCCGAGGCGATCAGTCCGGCAAGGAACACGCAATAGACCAGCGCGAGCGCCCACGAGCGGTGGCCGGCGGCGAGCCAGCTTCCGAGGAACAGCAGGGCCGTGAGCAGTTCCACGAGGAAATAGCGTGCCGAAATCGGCCCGTGGCAGTTCGCGCACCGGCCGCGCAGCGCGAGCCAGGAAACCAGCGGGAGGTTCCGATGCCACGGAATCGCCGCGCCGCAGTGCGGGCAGTGTGAGCCGGGCAACACCAGGCTTTCCTCCCGCGGCATCCGGTGGATGCACACGTTCAGGAAACTCCCGATCATCGCGCCGAACACGAAGAAAACCACCGACCAGAAATGAAAGGGCAGGCCGGCCCAGTGCTCGGGATCAAACATGGTCCGCTCCGCCGTAGAGATTTTCCTCGAGCGCGCGGCGCATGACGGCCACGGGTGCCGGGCGGCCGGTCCAGATTTCCAGCGCCCGGGCGCCCTGGTAGAGCAGCATGCCGAGGCCGTTGGCCGTCCGGCAACCGGCCGCCTGCGCCGCCCGCAGCAACGGCGTCGCCGCCGGCCGGTAAATCATGTCGAACACCGCGCGCGCCTGGCGGAGCGCGAAGACCGCCGGATCCAGCGGCGAGGGATCGTCCGCCTTGAGTCCGAGGGAGGTGGCGTTCAGCAGGAGGTCCACCTCGCCGGGCGGGTAGCCCACCGCCGCGCGCACCGCCGGGAAGCGGCTTTGAATTTCGGCGCGCAGCGCTTCGGCTTTGTCGGTCGTGCGGTTGACCAGGAACAACTCGGCGACGCCGGCGCTGGCCAGTTTCAATGCCGCGGTGCGGCCGGCCCCGCCGGCGCCGAGCAGGACCACGCGCGCGCCACGCGGCTCGAGCCCGAGGTCCTCGCGCAGTGCCCGCGTGATGGCCTCGGCATCGGTGTTGAAACCGTGGGTGCGGATTCCGGTGGCCGGCGGTTCCGCAAAACCGGCGAGTCCCTGCCACTCGCCGTGATCATTACGCGCTTCGAAACGGACGGTGTTGACCGCCCCCCAGGTCTGTGCGGAAGCGTCGAGCGCGTCCACGAGATCCACGGCCAGGAGCTTGTGGGGGACGGTGAGGTTGAGGCCGATGAAGCGGAGGGCGCGGGCGGCGGCGAGGGCGCTCGGCAGGTCGGCCGGGGGCACGTCGAAGGCCAGGTAGCGCCAGTCGAGACCCAGCGCGGCGAGGCCGGCGTTCTGCATGGCCGGCGAGGCGGAGTGCCGGATCGGGTGGCCGAGCACGGCGCAATAGCGCGTGGCGGGCGAGATGGGGCGGGTTTCCGGCACAGCCGGTTCTTAGCGCGAATGCAGTCGGTCTGCCAAGCCTGGAATCGGCGGCGGCGGGCGACAAAGAACCCTGCGGCGCGGACCGCAGGGTGGGAAAGTCGCAAGGGCCGTCTAGCGCTTGCTGAACTGGAAGCGCTTGCGGGCGCCGGGCTGGCCGTATTTCTTGCGCTCGCGCTCGCGCGGGTCGCGGGTGAGCAACCCCTCGGCCTTGAGCGCCGGCCGCAGGTTGGCATCCGCCTTGAGCAGCGCGCGGGAAATGCCGTGCCGCACCGCACCGGCCTGGCCGTCGGGACCGCCGCCGGCGACGTTGACGCGGACGTCGAACTTGGCCGCGGTTTCGGTGAGGGTCAGCGGCTGGGAAACGACGGCGCGCTGGACTTCGGTGGGGAAGTAATTCTCGAAGGTGCGGCCGTTGACGGTGATTTTGCCCGAACCGGGCGCAAGGCGAACGCGGGCAACGGCGGTTTTCCGGCGGCCGGTGCCGAGGAATTCAGTGACTTGGGCCATAAAAGCAAAGAGGAGGCGAACTAATTGGAGAGGGTCAACGGAGCCGGTTGCTGGGCCGAGTGCGGATGCGCACTGCCGCGGTAAACCTTGAGCTTGGTCAACAGCCGGTCGCCCAGACGGTTTTTCGGGATCATGCCCTTGACGGCGTGCATGATCAGGCGTTCGGGTTGCTTGGCGCGGACCTGCGCCACCGACCGGTATTTCTCGCCGCCCTTCCAGCCGGAGTAGCTCATGTATTGTTTGTCCGTCTCCTTTTTGCCGGTCAGGACGACCTTCTCGGCGTTGATGACAACGACGAAATCGCCCGCGTCAATATGCGGCGTATAGACGGGCTTGTCTTTACCGCGCAGGACATTGGCGACCTCGACCGCCAGGCGGCCGAGCACCTTCCCGTCGGCATCAACCACATGCCATTTGCGGGCATTCAAATCCACTTTCGGCAGATACGTTTTCATTCTTTCTGCAAATCAAAGACGGCCACTGTGCCTGCTTCAGCGGCCAAGTCAACATCGTTTTCGCGGGCGGCAAGGTCGTTTTGCACCACCGCCAAACTCCGGCTGGTCGGCTTCCGCGAGGAACCCTAGCGGCATTGGGCGCCCCGCCTGCGGTTCGCCGCGCCCCCACGGCGAACAGCAGGACCGTCGGATGAGGTCGTACGCTCCTTCAGCGCGGGAGTGGTCGCAAAGTGGGATGCCGACGGCGAGGACGCCGTCGGCTGCACCCGAGACGGGCGCGCTCCCATTTCCCAATCGCGGCCCGGCGGTCCGCGACCCACCGTATGTCGAATCAGGGACGCGCTGCGGCGTGTCCCCCTATTTGGGCCAGGCAGCAGCCCAGCGCTGCCGCAACGCCATCACCAGTCGCGGAGCGGAGTCAACTTGGGCGCCTTCAACGGCGCATTGTCGCCCGGTTTGACCGGCGTCAGCAAAACCGCCAGGCGCAAATCCGCGACACCGCCGAGGTGGATCGCCAGCTTCTTGATGCTGGCGTTGGCCGCCTGCTTTTCCGGGTGTGGCGACGTTGGCAGCGATTGCGCGTCCATCACCGTGAAGCGGGCCTTCGCGGGCGCAAGCAGGCGGGCGACCAACCGCTGACCTTTTTGCGTGAGCATGGCGGTCGTGCCGTCGTCACTGAGCGTGATTTCCGCCGGCGTGTGGAAGAACCACCAGACTTCCGCTGGCTGCTTCGCTTCGAGCTCATCCTGCACCAACACCTGGCCGCGATCGAGCAGCGCAACGCCACGGTTCACGCGTTGCGCGGAGCCGGCATAGGCGGCCGAGAGGTCGGCAACGGCAAACGCGTGATCCGCGTTCTTGCCATCGTAGCGCCCGATTTTCGCCGCCGCTTTCGGATCCTGGTCCGGACCCGCACCGGGATTGATTACGAGCGTGTTGTGGCCTTCAGCGCGCAAGCGGTAGTAGGTCCAGCGCTCCCCGCCGAAATAGCCCGGCAGATTGTAATCGTCGGCGCCGAGGTCCACGGCCCAGCGAACGCCCAGCGCGTCGAGCACGAACGTCCCGAGATCGAGATGGCTGTGGTTGGCCTGGTTGTCACCGCCCTTGAAACCGACAAACACGGCGTTGGGATCGTCCCACGCGCTGCGCAGCGTCGCGACATTCGCGCCGCGAAAGAGGGCATTGAGCTGCGCCGACGCCGTGTTCGTGCCGGGGGAACGCGGATCGAACCAGAGCAGGTCGAGCGGATGCGGCGAGGCGGCGGCGAGTTCGTAACGGGCGAAACCGGCCAGGTGAAAGCGCCGCGCCAGCCAGAACATTTGCGGCGCGCGGATGGGATCGTCGTCGCCGTCGGCGTAGTTGAACGTGCGGCCGGTGGGGCCGGTCAGGAAGAGCGGGAACTGGCCGGTATGATCGAAACCGGGCAGATCCGACAGCCCGAAGTCCGTGCCCAGCGCGCTCTGGAGCGCAGCGAGGAAAACGACGTTGTATTCGGTCGCGTAATCCCAATAGCCCGGACCTTCGGCCCACGCGCCGTCGGGGGCGAACTCGCGCATCGGGAGTTGAAGCGATCCGAGCGCGGCGTGGAGAAACTCGCCGGCCAGTTCCGGTTCCACGTCGGCGAGTGCCAGCGCGCCCATGCCGAGGCCGCCATTGCAGACCTGGTTCCAGTTGTGTTTCGCGGTGGTCCACCAGCCGTAGGATGGATGGCTGCGATAGCTTTCCACGCCCGGACGCAGGCCCTTCTCGACCATTGCCCGGCGCAGGGTGACGCGTTGGTCGTCGCTCCACACGTCGTAAAGCCAGTCATAACCGATCGCGAAGCCGTGCGTCATCTCGGCCGTGTCGAGGAAGTGGCGCGGGTTCCAGTCTTTGAAGTTCGCCGCAGCCTCCAGCTCGAGCCACGCGCGGTCGGCGTAACGGCGGTCGCCGTCGAGCCGGTAGAGCAGCGCCAGCGTATAGACGCGATCCACCACGCGACGGCTGGTGTCCAGCAACCGCAGGCCGTCGGGGATTGCGTACTTGGAAGGCGGCTCGCGCAGGATGTGATCGGCGCGGGCGACGAGTTTGGCGTGCCATCGCTTCAACGTGGCGTCGTCTTTCACGCGCTCCTTGAGTTGTGCAAAATCGTCGGCCGTTGCCAGCAGCCGCGGGTGGCCCGGCCGCAGTTTCGCGAGGATCGCCGCCGCCGCCGGGATCGGAATCTCGGTCGTCATCTCGGCGGCAACGACGGTGGAAGCAACAAGGAAGAGCGTGACCGAGACGGGCGCGAGCCGGTGGCGGAATGGGCTGGTCATGACAGAAATGACGCCGCGACAGCGCTCGCTGTTCAACCAAATTCCGCCAAGGTCAGCTCGCCAGGTTGAGACGACAAAGTCCGCTGGGCAGCGTCGTCGGTGGGCGCCCCCGCTTCCCTTCACACGATCACGAACGTCCGATGTTCCGCGCCCCGCGACCAGCGTACCGCCTGCGAAACCGTCCGACCGTCCGGGGCTTCGACCGTGATCCGATGCTCCCCGTGAAAGGTGCGCAGCCGGAACTCGCCGTTCGCCTGTGTGCGTCCGGAGGTGTTGGTCCACCATTCTCCTTTGATCAGCGCGTGCAGCCGTTCATAGACCGGCTTGGGCGACATGTCGGCGCGGACGAGGCCGGCGGGCGCCCCCATCCACGCGTTGCGATCCGAGAAATCCCACCAGGTGACGGCCTCCACGGCGGGGTGGCCGAACAGCATCGTGTAGAATTTTGGGACGTAATCCGCCTGCCGCGCCTCACCTTCCGGGCTGGTCGGATGCCAGTTCTTCTCACCGCTTGGCTGGAGCGTGCTGACGATCGTGGTCTCCGTGAAGTGGACGGGCAGACCGAGCCGGGCGTGACGATCGCAAATCTTAAAGGTTTCAGTCAGCGACCAGGTGCCGGCGTGCATGTGGCTTTGAATGCCGATCGTGTCGAAGATGAGGCGACCGTCTTCGCGGAGCGCGTTGAGGATCTCGAAATAGGGCGGATCGGTGCGGTAATCGTTGACGAGGAAGGTCGCGTCGGGCGCGGTGTCGCGGGCGACGCGCAAATGTTCCTTCACGTAAGGCACGGCGCCCAACGACTGCGCCCATTCGCCCAGCCGGGTGCCAAAGCGCCCCAGCGCGGTCGGCTCGTTCACCACGTCCCAATAGTTGATCCGACCCTTGAAGCGCGCGATGCAGTCGTGGACACGGCCGTGGGAGAGCGCGCGGATTTCCGCGAACTCGCGCGGCAGCCACTTCGGGTCGGCGAAATCCCAGACCAGGGGGTGGCCCTTGCAGGCGATGCCCTGCCCGCGGGTCCAGGCGAGGACCTGGTCCGTATAATTGTAAAGCGGCACGCCGCGCTGCGGTTCGTACATCGGCCAGTAGAAGCCGAGCGTGGCGTAGTTCAGCAGCGCCGCGAATCGTGCCCGGTAAGCCTCCTCAAGCTCGGGCGTCGGGAGGTGGGCGAAGTTGAAGCAATTGCAGCCAAACAGAAAATCGTGGCGGAGCTGTTCGACCCGCACGGTCGCCCCGTGAACCGGCCGGCCGCGGTGGTCGCGGACCGTGATCGTGGCGGGCGCCTGACGGTGGCGCGCGATGCCCTCCCGTGCCTGGGCCAGCAGGTCTTCATCCGCGTCGTCCCCGGCGGCGGCGGTCCGGCGGGCGGCGGCGGGCACGGCCAGCAACAACGCGGCGGCGCCCGTGCGGCGGAGGAACGAACGGCGTTTGATCGGTTTCATCTTGGCGGCGATTCCGGTTCGACCGTCCCTTGGACGACGTTTTGGACGGCGGCGGTCAGGGTGCCGGCTTAAGCCGCGCGTGTCACGGCGCGTTTTTCCTTCCGCGTCGCCATCTTTGCCGGTTGAATTGGGACCATGGCGCGTGATTATGTGCTGCAGCCGTTCCGGCCGCCAGTCGAGTTGCAGATTGACTACGCCCGCGAATTGAATCCCCAGCAGCTCGCGGCGGTCACGGCGCTGCCCGGCCCCGCACTCGTGCTTGCCGGCGCCGGCGCGGGCAAGACCCGCACGCTGACTTACCGCGTCGCCTGGCTCATCGAACAGGGCATTCCGCCGGAGGCCATCCTCCTGTTGACCTTCACCAACAAGGCGGCGAAGGAAATGATGGGTCGCGTCGCCAGCCTCCTGGGGCAGCCGTTCGAGGCCCTGTGGGGCGGCACATTCCACGCCATCGGCCATCGCTTCCTCCGCCGCCACGCCGAGCTGCTGGGCTACCGCCGCGATTTCACCATCCTCGACCGCGCCGATGCCGGGGAACTGCTCAACGCCTGCCTGGGTGAGGCGGAGATTGACGTGAAGGCGACCCGTTTCCCCAAGGCGGACGTGCTGGGCGAGATTTACTCGCTGGCGGTGAACACCGACCGGAGCGTGCCGCAGGTGCTCGAGCGGCAGTTCCCGTACTTTCTCCAGCTTGCCGGACAGATCACGGAATTGCAGCAGCGCTATACCGACCGCAAGCGGGCCGGCGGCGTCGTGGATTTCGACGATCTGCTGGTGCTCTGGCTGCGGCTTTTGCGCGAACATGACGACGTGGGCGAGCATTACCAGCGCCGGTTCCAGTTCATCCTGGTGGACGAATACCAGGACACCAACCAGCTTCAGAGCGACCTGATTGATCTGCTGGCGGCCAGGCACCACAACGTCATGGCGGTGGGGGATGATTCGCAGAGCATCTATTCGTGGCGCGGCGCGAACTTCCTCAACATCCTGCGCTTCGCCGACCGCCACCCCGGGGCGAAGGTCTATAAGATCGAAACCAACTACCGCAGCACCCCGGAAATCCTCACCCTGGCGAATGCCGCGATCGCGCCGAATCTCAAGCAGCATCCGAAGCAACTCGTGCCGATGCGGGCGACCGGTCCCAAGCCGGTGCTGGTAGTGTGCCCCGACGCCGGCGCACAGGCCGCCTTCGTTGCCCAGCGGGCGCTGGAACTCCGCGAGGAAGGCCTGCGTCTCGCAGACATGGCCGTCCTTTACCGGTCGCATTTCCATGCGCTGGAACTGCAGCTCGAACTGACCCGGCGCAACATCCCGTTCAGCATCACCAGCGGCATCCGGTTCTTCGAGCAGGCGCACGTCAAGGATATCGCCGCCTATCTGCGGATCGCGGCCAACCCGCGCGACGAACTCGCCTTCAAACGCCTGGCGCGGATGCTGCCGGGGATCGGTCCCAAGGGGGCCGACAAGCTGTGGGGACGCTTCGCGGGCGTCGCCGCCAGGTCCGCCGCGCCAAGTCCGGCGGCCGAGACGAGTGATCGGCCGCCCGAAGCGGGTCCGCTGCCCGAATCCGACACCAAGGACGCCGGGACTGCCCCGGCCCGCTCAACCCTCAGCCCTCAACCCTCAACCCTCAGCCCGGCTCCCGTCGCCACGGCGCTGCAGGCGGTGGCCGATGCGGTGCCGAAGAAGGCCGCCGTGGCCTGGGCGCAATTCATCGCCACGGTGGCCCAGCTCGAAGCCCCCGCCGCACGCGGCAACCCGGCCCGCATGATCGAACTGGTCGTCGAGGCCGTTTACGAGGAGTACCTCCAGCGGACGTTCGCAAACTACGCCGCGCGGCTGGAGGACGTCGGGCAGCTTGCGGCGTTTGCCCGGCAGTTTGCCGGCCTTGAGGATTTTCTCGCCCAGCTCGCGCTCCTCACCAACATCGAGGCCGAGGCGGACGCCGCCGCCGCCGCGCGCGACGACGAACGGCTGCGGCTCTCGACGATTCACCAGGCCAAGGGGCTGGAATTTGGCGTGGTGTTCGTGATCATGCTCTGCGACGGGCTGTTTCCCTCGGCGCGGTCCACCGCGTCGCCGGAAGGCGAGGAGGAGGAACGGCGGTTGTTTTACGTCGCCATCACCCGGGCGAAAAACGAGCTGTACCTGAGTTTTCCGCTGGTCCGGACCACGGGCGCGTCGGGCGGCGACGTGTTTCAACAGCCCTCGCGCTTCTTGCGGGAACTGCCGCGCGAACTGCTCGACGAATGGAGTCTCCAGACGCCGGCGGTGTGGCAATGAACGCCGCGCTTCCGGCCGCCAACCGCTGTGTGCCGGGCGCTTGGTTAATGCGCCAGTGACGGCGGGGATTGCCCTGCCACACACTCCGCAAGCGAACCGACAACGGGTTGACGGCGTTCACCCGAGCCCTCGATGCACTCGCGGTCAACCCAACGCGCCATCCTTACGATCTCCTGTTCAGTTCATCGTGAACCGATCCAATCCCGCCGTCACTGACGCAGTACAGTCAAAATGCCTTCCCAGGATCGAAAGTCGGGCTACGCTTTCCCCATGCGGAATCCAATCATTGTGGCGTTGGATGTGCCGACGCCGGATCGCGCCGTCGAACTGGCGACCCAGCTCGCGCCGGCCGTCGGCGCCTTCAAGATCGGCAAGGAACTCTTCACCGCGGCGGGACCCGACATTGTTCGGCGGCTCCGCGGCACGGGCGCGCCGGTGTTTCTTGACCTCAAGTTTCACGACATCCCAAACACGGTGGCGCGGGCCGTCGAGGCGGCGGTGCGGCTCGACGTGCAGATGCTGACCGTCCATGCGAGCGGCGGCACCGCCATGCTGGTGGCCGCGGAGCAGGCGGCGCGGGCCGAGGCGGGCCGGTTGGGTCGCATGCCGCCGCTTGTCCTCGGGGTCACCGTGCTGACGAGTCTGGACGATGTGGCGCTGGCGGAGATCGGCATCAATGTCGGTACGGCCGCGCAGGTCGAGCGCCTGGCCCGCCTGGCCGTCAAGGCCGGGTTGCGCGGCCTCGTGTGCTCGCCGCGCGAGCTCAGCCTCCTGCGGCAGTGTCTGCCGCGCGAGGTCCAGCTCGTGACGCCGGGCATCCGTCCGGCCAGCGCCACCGCCGATGATCAGAAGCGCACCCTGACCCCGCCTGAAGCCATTGCCGCCGGGGCGGATTGGCTGGTGATCGGCCGCCCGATTTGTGCCGCCGCCGACCCGCGCGCCGCCGCCGAGGCCATCCGCGCTTCGCTGTAATCGGGGACGGCCGACGTTTTGCGTTGCGTCAGGCGCGGACGTGTTCTTTAGTTGGCCTCACGGGATGCCGACCGCCTCATCCCGACCGGTTTCATGAAATCGTCGAAGCAATCGCAGAAGACCCCCGCGACGCCGGCCAAGCCCGGCAAAATGTCGAGCCCTGCCCGTCCTCGCCGAACGAAATCGCAGACCGCCGCCAGGGCGGGAACGGCCCCTGCTGTTCCGCCGCCCGATTCGCCCGCCAAGCCCGCGCGTTCGCCGCGCGCCGCCGGCCCCCGCCGTGGCCCGGTGTCCACGCCGTCATCTGCTCCAGTGGGAACCGCGGCGGTTCGTCTGCGTGCGCCGGTTCCGCCGCCGCCCGCGGCACCCGGCAAAACCGCCGCACCGAAGCCAGCCGCCGCGCCGATCCCGGCGCCGCCGAAGCGCGTCCGGCCATCGCGTGGCAAGGTGCCCGCCGTGCCGACGGCGCAGCTTCCCTCCATCTTGCTCGAAGGCGAGGACGCTCCCGGCCCGCTGCCGAGCGGTCCGGGTCAACGGTTCGCCCTCGGAGTCGGCAAGACCGCGCCAGCGAGTGCTGCCCCGCCCGCGACCCTGCCGGACGCTTACGGCACGCGACGGCTGTTCGTCGCCGCTCGGGACCCGCATTGGTTGTATGCACATTGGGATTTGAGCGAAGACGAGGCGCAGCTTTACCGGTCTTTCGCCCGGGACGGTCACCTCATCCTCAACGTGCGCACCGAAGCGGTCGGGCTTGAGCCGCTCCAGCGGGTGGCAGTTCCGCCGGTAGCACGCGCATGGTTCATCCATGTGGGGCAGGCTGACACGCAGTTCGTGGTCGAATTGGGTTACGACGACGCCGGTGGGAGATGGCAGGTTGTCGCCACCGCGCCGGTGGTCAAGACGCCGCCCGAGGCGATGGCCACCGCGGGTGCGACGGAATTCGCCACGATCCCGGTGGACGTGCCGTTTGGCACGATCCTGGCCAGGGTGAAGGAGATCGTTCAGGAAGCTGCGAGCGTCGCGCCCCCGACGGCCGCGCCGACCGCGGCGACGCCGCCGGCTGAAGAACCGCCGGTTACACCGCCGGTTGGACCGCCACGGCCGGTCGAGTTCGCCCCGGTCGTCGAGGTCATTGCCCGACTGCGCGAGGAAGGCTTTCGTGACCTGCCGCTGCCCGCCGAAGCGCCGGCACGGGTTTGGACGCCGGCACAGGAACACGCCCTGGCCGCGGTTTTGCGGCTGGATGAAGCCCGTCGCGTGTGGATCGGTTCACAGGATCTGACGGCGATGGTGCAGGCCCGGTTGGGCCAGCCCGGCGTCACGGCCGCGGGCCCGGTGAGCGGGGCCGGGCAGCCTTCGCCGGCAGCCGGTCAGCCGCTCGGTGTCTCCAGCGGCGCGGCACCGACGGTCCCCGGACCGGCCCGGGATTTTTGGTTCAACGTCAACGCCGAGCTGGTCATTTATGGCGCGACCGAACCCGATGCCACGTTGACGGTGGGCGGCCGCGCCGTGCCGCTGCGGCCGGACGGAACGTTCAGCCTGCGGTTTGCGCTGCCGGACGGTGAGTACGCGCTCTCCGCCGTGGCGGTGGCCGCGCCGGGTGACGATCGGCGCACGGCCGGGCTCGAGTTCAGCCGGCGCACGACGTACCAGGGGGACGTGACTGCCTCACCGGCCGATCCGGCCTTGAAACCGCCGCGGGTCGCGAGCCCCGCCTGACCCGCCTGACCGCATCATCATGCCTGGATTCGTTGCCCTGGTTTTGCACGCGCACCTGCCGTTTGTCCGGCACCCGGAACATCCGCGTTTTCTTGAGGAAAGCTGGCTTTATGAGGCCATCACGGAAACTTACCTTCCGCTGATCGAGCTGCTGGAGGGGTGGCGGCGGGACCGGCTGAACGCGCGGCTCACCCTGTCGCTCTCGCCCACGCTGTGTTCGATGCTGATGGATCCACGGTTGCAGGCGCGCTACGAGCAGCGCCTGACCGGGTTGATCGAGCTGGCGGAGAAGGAGGTGTTCCGCACGCATTTCGACCCCAAACTGCGTCCGCTGGCGGAAGCGTATCGCGAGCGGTTTGGCCAGTTGCGGGCGCTCTGGCGCGGCCACGGGCGGGACCTCGTGGGCGCCTTCCGCCGGCTGCAGGACGAGGGGCGGGTCGAACTCATCGCCTGTGCCGCGACGCACGCCCTGCTCCCGTTGCTGGCGGGCTCGCCGGCCGCGCTGCGCGCCCAGGTCCTCACGGCGCGCGACCATTACCGCGCCTGCTTCGGGCGCGATGCCGCCGGCATTTGGCTGCCGGAATGCGCTTATGCGCCCGAGGTTGAGCCGGTCCTGCAGGAGGCGAACCTGCGGTGGTTCATCGTGGACACGCACGGGTTGCTTAATGCCACGCCGCGTCCGCGCTACGGCGTCTATGCCCCCGTGTTCACGCCGAACGGGCTGGCCGTGTTCGGCCGCGACCCGGAATCCGCGAAACAGGTCTGGAGCAAGAACGAGGGTTATCCGGGCGACCCGCGGTATCGGGATTTCTACCGCGACATCGGGTTCGACCTCGACCTGGATTATGTGCGGCCGTATCTGCCGTCCCCGGACGTGCGCGGATTTACGGGCATCAAGTATCACCGCATTTCGCGCACCGGCGCGGCGAAGGAGGTTTATGAGCCCGTGGCCGCGCGGCTGGCGGCCAAGGGGCACGCCGATCATTTTCTCGAGGCGCGGCGGGAGAAGCTGCGGCGCATCGGCGACGCCATTGAGCTGCCGCCCCTGGCGGTGGCGCCATTCGACGCCGAGCTGTTTGGCCACTGGTGGCACGAGGGGCCGGTGTTCCTCGACGCGTTCGTCCGCCGGGTGGAGGAACTGGGGGGCGAACTCGCGCTCGTGACGCCAACGGATTACCTCCGCCACCACGCAACCCACCAGGTGGTGCGGCCCAGCCCGTCCAGTTGGGGCGCGGGCGGCCATTTGCACGTCTGGTTGGATGAGAAGAACGTGTGGATTCAGCCCCACCTGCGCGCCGCCGAGCAGAAGCTCACCGCCCTGGTTCAGCGCTTCCCGCAGCCCGACGAGTTCACCTCGCGCGTGCTCCGGCAGATGGCCCGCGAGCTTATGCTGGCCCAGGCCAGCGACTGGCCGTTCATCCTCCACACCAACACGAGTCCCGGTTATGCGCGGCAGCGGGTGGAAACGCACATCACCCGGTTCCTGGCGCTGAGCGGACAGCTCGAGGACGGAGCCGTGGACGGCGCGAAACTGGCGGAACTCGAGGAACTCGACAACCTGTTCCCGCATGTCGAACCCGCCTACTGGGCGTGATGCGGCTCACTTTCCCGCCGCGCCGATGCAGAACAGACTGCGGTCGCCGCGGAGAAAAATCCGTCCCGCGCTGAGCGCCGGCGAGGCAAAACACCGTTCACCGATCTCGTTCCGCGCCACCACCTCGAACTTCGGGCCGGGTTTCACAATGGTCGTGGCCCCCTCGTCGTTGAGAAAATACACCAGGCCGTCCGCCGAAACGAGCGAGGCGTGGGATTCGCCCACCCTTTCCTGCCACTGCAACTGCCCGGTGGCGGCCTCGAAACAGCAGGCCTGACCCGTGTCGGAAACGAGCAGGAAATAATCGCCGGCCGCGATCGGCGACGGCACGTAGCTGACCCACGAGGCCCGGGTGTGATGCCAGGCGACCTGCGTTTGGGTCACGTTGCCGGTGCCGTCCGGCCGGATAGCCAGGAGGTGGTGGTCCGGAAAACCGCCGGTCATGAAGAACAGGTTCGCGCGGGCGTTGAACACCAGCGAGGCGACGAACTGCTCGGTCGGCCCGTCAATGATCCAGATCAGCCGGCCGTCGTCCGGGGCGTAGCTCGTCACGCATTTCGTGCCGGAAAGCACCATCTGGGTGCGGCCGTCGGCGTCGAAAACCGTCGGCGTGCAATAGCTCCGCGTCTTGTTCGGGCGCTCGATGCGCCAGAGTTCCTTTCCGTCGCGGCGCGCCAGGGCGACGATGTAACCGTCGCCGTCGTGGTCGGCGTTGACGATGACCTTGTCCTTGTAGAGCACCGGCGAACTGCAAAACCCGTGCATGCTGCTGAACCGGCCGGGGCGGACCTGCCAGCGCTGCTTCCCCGCGAAATCGTGGGCGGACACCACCACCTCCTGCACGTCAAGGAATGCCGTGAAAACCAGCTCGCCGTCCGTGGCGGGCGTGCTCGACGCGTGGCTGTTCAAGGCGTGTTTGCGCTCCAACGGCGAGACGAGGACCGTCTGCTGCCAGAGCCGGCGGCCGGTGGCCCGGTCATAACACAAGAGCGCGCGTTCCTGGGTTTCGGCCACGGCCGTAACGAGAAACAGGCGGTCGCCCCAGACGATCGGTGACGCGTGGCCGGTGCCGGGGACTTCGCTGCGCCAGAGGATGTTGCTGGTGGGGCTCCAGGCGACCGGCAGGACGGTTTCGCGGCTGGTGCCGTCGCCACGCGGGCCGCGCCAGCCGGGCCAGTTCTCCGCGCCAGCCCGGCCGGCAAAGGCCAGCGCCAGCGCGAGTGCAAACGGGGACAGGTTCATACGGTGATTGACACCGGCGAGTTTTGTCGGCGAATTTGGCGGCCGCTTGGTTTCACGACAAGCACTTTTGCCTGCAACTGCCGCATGACCTACGCCGACGCCATCCGGTTTCTCTACGATCTCCGGCTCTTCGGTTTCAAGCTGGGGCTCGAGAACACGCGCCGGCTGGCGGCGCTGGCCGGCAACCCGCAGGTCCGCCTCCGCTTCATCCACCTCGCCGGCACCAACGGCAAGGGCTCGACCTGTGCGATGCTCGAAAGCATCCACCGCGCCGCCGGCCGGCGGGTCGGCCTGTTCACTTCGCCGCACCTGGTCAGTTTTCGCGAGCGGCTGCAGGTGAACCGCCAGCCCATTGGCAAGAACGCGGTCATCCGCCTGGTCGCGGACATGCAGGCGCTGCTGCGCGACTTTCCCGCCGATCATTCGCCGACGTTTTTTGAAGTCGTCACCGTCATGGCGCTGCGCTGGTTCGCCGAACAGGACTGCGACCTGGTGATTTGGGAAACCGGCCTGGGGGGCCGGCTCGACGCCACCAACATCGTCATGCCACTGGCCAGCGTCATCACGAACATCCAGTTCGACCACATGCCGTGGCTGGGCAACACACTGGCGATGATCGCGGCCGAAAAAGCCGGCATCATCAAGCCGGGCGTGCCGGTCATCACTGCCACCGACGTCCCGGAGGCGCTGGCCGTCATCCGTGAAACCGCCCGCGTCCTCGGCGCCCCGTTGATCGAAGTGACGGCCGCGGCGGCCGCCCACGCCCGGCGGGAGATCCCGGAATTGCCGCTCCTGGGCGAGCACCAGCAACTCAACGCCGCGCTGACCCTGGCCACGCTGACCTGCCTTCAACCCACGCTGCCGGTCGGCGCCGCCGCCTGTCGCGCCGGCCTGGCGACGGTCGAATGGCCGGGCCGCCTGCAGGTGATTCCCGGACCGGCCGGCCAGCGAAACCTGCTGGACGGCGCACACAACATGGCCGCCGTCGCCGCCCTCATCGCGGCGTTGACGCGCCATTTCCCTGGCCGCAAGCCGGCCCTGATTGTCGGCGTGTTGCGCGACAAGGAATGGGCGGAGATGTGCCGGACCCTGGCACCGCACGCCGACGGCGTTTGGTTTGTTCCCGTCGCCAACAACCGCGCGACCACGCCCGCGGAATTGCGGGAGGCGTGCCAGGACCTGCGTTCAGCGCCGCCCCTGCACGTGTGCGAGTCGCTGGCGGAGGCCTTGGCACAGACCGCGGCGGAGCCGTTCCGGCTGATCACCGGATCGCTCTACCTGGTGGGTGAAGCGCTCGAACTGCTCGGCGCCGCGCCGGTGCCGGTCAACGGCGAGCGCGGGTTGAACGAATGGTCCGTGCCATCGCCCAAGAAGGTCGTTTGAACCGGGGCGGCGGATGACCCGCGCCCGGCGGGCCATGCGCCAGCAGGGCCGCGGCCAAAGCCAGGGTGGGGAAGGTCAATCAATCCAGCCGGACTGATCCACGTCCAGTCCCGCTGTTGTAGCCGGCCTTTCCCGCGCGGTTGGACGTTGATCGGACGGAGCGGCGGGCAGCGACGAGGCCAACCGGCCCGGGAACACCCGCAGTGCGCACACGCCATAATCGAGCACTGGCCGGCCCGAGTCGTCAACGTGCCGAAACTCCTCCGGCACCGCGTAAAACTGCTTGCGCCCGTCATCGTCCAGCGCGGGGACGACGACGACCGCGCCGGCCTCGCGGAGCACGCGCAGATGCTTCGAAACGAGGTTGGGCCGGCGCTGCAGCCGAGTGCCCAGTTCCTGCACCGACAGCGGCTGTCCGGTCGCTAGTTCGCCCAGGATCGCCCAGCGCAGCGGCTCGGCCGTTGCGTGGAGGAGTTTCACCGGGTTGTCGAAAACAATGGAAGGCGCTGCCGGCAGGCCGCCAGCGACCGAGGAAGCCTTGGAAAAACTGTCAGACATGGGAATACCATCGCCTGCATCATGGGAAAATGCAATCCCCGAGTTGCCATGAATCCGCCGCGCAACGGTGCTTTGAGGAACAGACGTGCATGTATTCCGGGTATCCGAGGACTATGTGAATGAACTGGGTTTCAATGTCGCCTGCAACGGTTATTGAGGGAACGAACAGGACTGCATATCGGGTTTGATATGAACGAAGATGTAATCGTATAGTTGGATGGCAATGTCATTTGCAGGAATGAATCAGCATATACATGTTGATCCTTTGGACTCGGGTTCCTATCTTTCGCTCGGTTTGCCGGTGATAGCGATGCCGCGTTCCTTTTCGGGGCCGGTGCGTCTGCCTCAGACGGTGAACGACGTTTCCCGAGGAACGTTCCGCCGGTCGGCGCAGGTTTGAACGGACCGGCGAACGAAGGATCCTGCGGATACCCGGCCGTGTTTCCCGCAGCGCTGGCGTTCCCCAGTCTGACGGAACCGACTCCGGCTACGTCGCGAGCAGGCGTTCGATACCGAGCACGTATTTCGAAGAGCGGCTCAGGCGATAGGGCAGCGGCTCGGCCACCCGCGTGGCCTCGTCCGCGTGACGCGGTTCGTATTTCAACTCGATGATCACCGGGTACGGATGGTCCGGCACCGGCGTCATCGCGCCCGTGGCGCCATGCAACCGCAGGAAACGCAGACGCGAATCCACGGTGAGCCGAAAGCCCCCGTTTGCGCTCTGGAAGTAGTGGCGGCGATAGCTCACGACCACGGCTGGCTCGAGGTGCCGCAACGCCGTCCGCAGATTCTCCGGCATTCCGGCCCCATCCAGGGCGGCGTTGAGATCCGGGGGGGCGATGCCGCCGTTCACGTGCAGGGCGGGCAGGGGGCAGCCGGTCTTGCCGCTGACCGATCCGCGCTTGAACTTGCGTTCCAACGTGGGGCGTTCGATGTGGCCGCTTAGTGGCCCGTACCACCGGATGCGCGTTTTGACTCGATTCGCCGCGCCGTTCACGTGCTGGAAGTAATCGCGTCGCGCCGGCGAGTCCAGGTAAAGACTGTTCACCGTGCGATCGGGGTAGGCCTCGCGGAACAAACCCGGGTGCTGGCGAACCCCGGCCAGCACCTCGGCGAGTGAGGCCCCCGATGCGAGGAATTTCCGTTCGTACCGCAAGTGGGGAAGCGGGTCGGTCATGGCATTCATTCCCGTTCGCGTCCGCCTCAGGAAATGAGGCCGCGGTCATCCAGGCAGCTCACCTTCACGTCCCGGTTGAGGGCGCGTAGTTGCTGGGTGAACTGCTCCAACGCGCCGACATTTTTAAAGTCAACGAGGAACGAGGCTTCGATTTGGTCCGGCGTCTCATCGAACCGTTTCAGGCTCGCGGCGGCGCCGGTAGCGGTCAGGAGTTCCAGAATGCGACCAGCGCTCACCTTTTCGGGCGCGGCACTCGCGACGGTGAGGAAGAGGTTCGGCTGATCCGGCGTCCGGTTGAGGAGACTGCGGAGGGCAATCAGAGCGAAAATGACCGCCAGCGCCACCACGGTCAGCGCGACCTGCCCGGCGCCTAGGCCGAGGCCGATGCTGATCGCCAGAAACAAAAAGGCCAGTTCCTCGGGTTCCTTGATGGCGGCGCGGAAGCGGATGATGGACAGCGCGCCGACCAGGCCCAGCGAAAGCGCGAGGGATGACTTGACGATGGCGATGATGAGCGTCGTGGTGACGGTGAGCAGCAGGAAATTCCTCGCAAAGAGCCGGCGGTTGGAGAGCGAGTGCCCGAACCGGATATAGACCTGTCCCAGTACCAACCCGAGCACGGCCGCGAGGCCGAGGCCCAGGAGAAATGTCGGCAGGGAGGCGACGGTTTGCGAGTTCCAGAGGAGTTCAGTCAACTGTTGCTTTTGCATGGATCGTTTTGGGAGGTGGTTTGCTATGGGTCGAATGTCGTTGTTGGTTTGGTCGGGACGGTCAGTTGCCCGCCTTTTTGATGGCGGAATGATTCAACAGGAACGCCCGCCGTTTCTCCGCGAAGTCTTGCAAGCTGGCGCCCTCAACGGCCTTCGATTCCCGTGCGACTTTCGCCACGCTGTTCAGGAAGTCCTCGGTGGAGTCGAGCTTGCGCGTGTCGGCCTTGACGTACTCTGCAATCAGCGCGTGGTACTTTTCCGCCAGCGGTCCAAGCTTGTTCCAGTCGAGCCATTTCTCCGCCATGTCGCGGACGTAGCCAAGATACTGGGCCCGCAGCGAAGGAACCGCGAGCAGTTTCGAGAGCAGCGGCTTGCTCGTGTCGTTGGCCGCGACCAGCGGATCCAAATTGGTGCCACCGGCACCACCCGGTCCGCCGGGACCGCCCATGCCGTCGGGGCCGCCCCGGCCGCCCGGGCCTCCGAAGTTGGGGCGGGGCAGGACGGCATTGAGTCCGTTGCGGAGCTCCGCTTCGTCCACAAAGCCGTCTTTATTGGCGTCCCATTCGGCAGACCATCGGGCGAACGTTTCCTTGAGTTCGATCCGGGTGAGTGAGCCGTCCTTGTTGGCGTCCGTGGCGGTGAAAAGCGCCATCCCCAGGAACCTCTCCGGCCCGAATCCGCCCGGCCCACCCGCGCGCGGCGGTCCGTCGCCTGGGAAACCCATTCCGGGCTGTCCCGCCGGGAACAGGAGCGCGCTGAATTTCGCGGCGAACTGTTCCTGGCTCACCCGGTTGGTTTTATCCGGGTCGAGTTGGTCGAACCAGGCGTCCGCCAGCGCCATGAATTCGTCGCGTGTGAGTCTTTGATCGCCGTTCTTGTCCGCTTGCGCCAGCAACGCTCCGGCGATGAACATGCCCGGTCCAAATCCTCCGGGACCGCCACCCGGAGGACCACCGCGCCCGCCCGGACCACCCGGACCACCCGGACCGCCTGGGCCGCCCTCGCCCATGCTGAACGTCTCGTTCGCGTCGTAGGGAAAGATGTGGAAGCGACCGGTCTTGTCCTCGTAGATGTCGTAGTCGCTGGCGCGGCTGTAGAATCCGTCCCCGCTGGCGAGGACATTCTCCCAGGCGAAGAATTTCAGCGCGCCTTCGACGTCGAGCAAAGGAGCCAGTGCCTGCTCCAGCTTGTCGGCCGGCGTTTGCTCAAGGACCTTGCAGAGTTTGATCAGGTCCGCCCACGGCGCCGGGTCGTCTGTGCTCTTGATGGCGTAGATGCGCTTGTAGGGGGCCACGTCCTCGCCGAGATAATTCAAGCCGCCCTGGCCGCCCGGACTGCCGGGGACTTTCCAGCGGGCGCCCTTGCTGCTGCCGAACCACTGCTTCACGAAATCCTTGTTGAAATGCTGTTGGTTGACGTAAACGCCCCAGTATTCGCCGTTGATCACCACGCGCACAAAATTCGCCTTGGGCGCCGGCAGATAGTCGCGGGCCATCTGCAGGGAGAGCACCGTCCGCAGGAAGGACGCGTCCTCATGCGAGTTCAGCAGGTTGAGCTTGTGATAGCCGCCAAGCTGCTGGTCCGGATGCACGGAATCGAGCGACAACACCATCGAATGCTTCTGCCCCTCGCCCACCATCATGAACGACGACATGCCATGAAAGTGCACGCCGACATCCCGATACGTCCGGCCGTCCACGGTGAGTGTCGCGGGCACTTCCACGTCGGTGCGGTGGAAGGCGATCAGTTGCTTTTCCCAGTCGGTGTCGGCGAATTCGAGGAACAAGGTGCGCACGGTCAGCGCGTCGTAGAGCGGCGCGCCGGGAAACGATTTGACGTCGGCTGGCGAGAGCTTCGGACCCGGCTGCGCGGCGGTTCGATTCATGCCGCGTCCGCCCGGCCCGCCGGGAGGCCCGCCCGGTCCCCGCATCCCGCGCCCGCCAGTCTGCGTGTTCAGGAACGCCATGGCAGCGTGGCGCTCCTCCGTGTTGAGACGGCCGTCGCCGTCCTTGTCGAACTGTTTTACCAACTTGGTGATTTCCGGCACCCCGCCGGGACCGCCGGGACGGCCGCCTCCAAAAAACGGACCACCGGGACCAAAGCCCGGACCGTCAAAGTCCTCCGGCGGGCCGTCTTCGCCCTCCATCGGATCTCCCGGAGCCTGGGCTAGCGCCGGCGCCATCAGACTGAAGCTGACGAGCGCCGACAGGAGCCGGAGGCTTAAGAAGAGCTGATTCATAGCGTCAGACGTTCGATTTGGACCATGATCGCATTTGCCGGGCCGTCGTTGAGCCCCAAGCATTTCTTTCGTGACGCAAATGTAACACGGCCAAACTTAAGGCAACATGAAGAAACGGAACGAACCGGCCGCAGAGGTTGCCAATCGTCATTCGCACTTCCTCGTTCGCCCTTTGGTGTAGCGGCTTTCGGCAGAAAGCCGCCCTTTGCTTCGCGAACAGAACGGCCTTCCATCCTGAGTTTCCTCCCAGTTTCAAGCCCCGTCCGGGCTTGCCGTGAGAGAATGGGCGGCGCTCTTCCGAGCGGCCGCTACGACCTCACTGGCTGACCGGCACTCAGTCGCCCTCCTGCGCCTCCCACATTTCCCAGTACTTTCCCCTTCATGCGGAAAATCATTCATGTTCTCTTAAGGTGGACTGTGCCAGTGTTAGTGCCTGGAAACCCGGATCGAACGCGGCAACATGAGAACCTTGATCGTCGAGGACGAACCCGACCTGCTGGCCGGATTGCTGAGCGCCTTGCGCGACGAAGGCTACGCCGCCGACGGCGCCGCCGACGGCGAGGAGGGTTTGTACAAGGCCGAGAACTACGATTACGATGTCGTGGTCCTGGACGTCATGCTGCCGCGCCTCGACGGCTGGGAGGTCTTGCGGCGACTGCGCAAGACCAAGAAGACCCCCGTCCTGATGCTCACGGCGCGCGACACCATCCGTGATCGCGTCCGCGGGCTTGACACCGGCGCCGATGATTATCTGGTCAAGCCGTTCGAACTCGATGAACTCATGGCGCGGCTGCGGGCGCTGATCCGCCGCTCGGCCAGCCAGGCGCAAGCCATCTTGACCATCGGGGACGTGAGCATTGACACCGCGGCACGCACGGTTTCGCGCAACGGCACGGAGGTCACCCTCACCGCGCGGGAATATGCCCTCGTGGAATACCTCGCCCTGCATCGCGGGCAGGTCGTCACGCGCACAATGCTTTACGAGCATCTGTTCGACGAAAACGACAGCACGCTCTCCAACCTGCTCGACGTCCACGTCTCGAACATCCGCAAGAAACTGGGCCACGACTTCATCGCCACCCGGCGCGGGCACGGCTACTGGGTTGGTCCAGACGTATGATTGTCAAATCCATCCGCTGGCGGTTGCAGTCCTGGCACGGGCTCATCCTGGTGGTCGTGCTCGCCGGATTCGGCTTCACGGCCTACGAGGTCGCCCGGGAAAACCAGTTGCGACGGATTGACCAGGGGTTGGAGGAACGGGTCGCCCGGCTGTTGTTCCGTCCCGGACCACGCCCCGACGACGGACCGCCACCCACGCTGCCCGAGGGAGGCCCCGGCGGCTCCGGCCGCGGACGTGGCGGGGGCGGTCCCGGTCATGACGGGCTGAGTGGTCCCGGCCGTGGGCATGGCGAGGGCGGTCGCGGTCATGATGGCCCCGGCCTTGGTCGCGATGAAGGCGGCCCCCCCGATCGCGATTTCTGGCGCGCCCAGCTTTGCGAGCGGATCAAACAGGCGGACTCGCTCGATGCCGACCAGGCTGGCGCGTCGTATTTCATCCTGTGGGACCGGGCGGGCTCCCTGCTCGCCAGTTCCACCAACACACCGACGGGCGTGCCCAAGCCCGAACCCACGCGTCCATCCGACCGCTCCGGTTTTCGCGGGCCGCCGGATCCCGGTCCCGGTTTCGGGACCACCGCCCGCTCCCGCGCGGAGTTCCGGGAACTCGTGAAGGACATGCCCTCGGGCGATCTGCTGGTAGTGGGACGGTCCATCGCCGCGGACCGTCGCGGCATGCGCCAACTCGCGTTGTGGCTGTTCGCCGCCGGCGCGGCGGTGCTGGCGCTCGGGCTGGCGGGCGGCTGGTGGGTGGCGTCCCGCGCCATCCGGCCGATTGAAGCCATCAGCGCCACGGCCGGGAAAATCGCCGCCGGCGACCTGAGCCAGCGCATCAACGTGGCCGACACCGAAAGCGAGCTGGGCCGGCTCGCGGGCGTGTTGAATTCGACCTTCGCGCGCCTCGAAGCCGCCTTTGCCAACCAGTCGCGCTTCACGTCCGATGCCTCGCACGAATTGCGCACGCCCGTCTCGGTCATCCTCATCCAGACCCAGACGGCCCTCTCCCGCGAGCGTCCGGCGGCCGAGTATCGCGCCGCTCTGGAGGCCTGCCAGCGCTCGGCCAAACGCATGCGCACCCTCGCCGAATCGTTGCTGGAACTGGCGCGGCTGGATGCCGGCCAGGAAGGCATGAAACGGGAACGGTTCGATCTCGGGCGCGTGGCGCGCGAGTGCGTGGACATGATCCGACCGCTGGCGACGGAGCGCAATCTGACGATCCACTGCGAACTGCCCGAAGTGCCATGCACCGGCGAAGCGGAGCGCATCGGGCGCGTGATCACAAACCTACTCACCAACGCTGTTCATTTCAATCGCGACCGCGGCGAAATCCGAGTGGCGGTGCGGGCTGAGGACAACACGGCCTTGATTGTCGTGAGCGACACGGGCGAAGGCATCTCGGCGGAGGACCTGCCGCACATCTTCGAGCGATTTTATCGCGCGGACAAGGCGCGCTCGGGCATCCAGGGCCGCACCGGTCTGGGGCTGGCGATTTGCCAGGCGATCGTCGAGGCGAGCGGGGGGACGATTGAAACTGCCAGCCGCCCCGGCGAAGGCAGCACGTTCACGGTCAAACTGCCGCGCGAATAGGTAGTGTTCCAGTTTGGCGGGGCGAGGCTCCGACGAGCCGGCTCGCAGGGATGCCAGAGACTTGCGAGTGTCGAGCGTCGAATTCGTGTCTCGGCTCGCGAGACGCTCGCCCCACCAGGTCAGGCAAATTGAGACACTACCCCGGCGATGGCGACGAGCCCTTCCACCTTTCAGGGCGCGGCGTTCGTCAAACCCATTTGCTGAACCGACCCATCACAGAGGAGCACGTTGTTGTGGATCGGGCAGCGGGCCAGCACGGTGTCGGGGTGGTTCTCGTCCACATTTGTGCCGGTGTGGAGTTGGTAACTCACGTTGGCTGGGCCGAAGTTCGTGAAATTCGGGGCACGCCGCTTCACGGAGTCTGCCGGGCAGATGAGCACGATCGGGTTGTACAGTTCGTTAGAGAGCACTTGGAAATGCCTCCAAGCGTTCGAATCGAACCCGTCGGCGTCCTGAGTGGCAAACTCAAGCGTGCCGCCGTCTCGCGCCGGAATGTTGAAGGAAAATTGGTTTCCATGGTCACTCGACCAAACCCGGAAGGAAATGCCAAGCCCAACCAGTTGACCGGCACAACGGATACGGTAGGCCTTAGCCTTGGCCTTGGCGAGAACCGGAAGCAAGACGAGAGCCAGCAGAACCGCGACATAACCGGTAGTGAAACCAGCGACGGCCAGGCGGCCTCCACCGTATTCGTCCGGCTTCTTCCGCGCGCGATGGTAGGCGATGTGACCGAGAATGATGGCGGGCAGCGCCAGCGGTGCGCCTACAACACAGACACCCAACGATAGGATGCCCAGCACGAAGCTGGCCACCGCCATTCCACTGCGTTTTCCCTCGGCAGTCTTGGTTATGCTCCCATTGGCCATGCTTCGTCGGACTCAGTCCACGCCGATTTCCAATGGATTAGACCGCTCGGAGGCCGAGGCGTCACCCTCATTCTATGGTCTTCGACGGTTTGCGGGTGACCTCGAAAACGCCACGGTCGAGTAACAACCCAATTGTATTGGACCGCGGCTGTGTCGGAGACCAGCCGCAGCGCCATCTGCCTGCTGCGGCTGACGCTTCGCGCACAGCCGCGCTCCTGGGACCGGCCAATCGGTGTCCTGCGAGCGGTTGACGTTCCACTGCGTTTGCCCTCGGCAGTCTTGGTTATGCTCCCAATGGCCATACTTGGTCGAACTCAGTCCACGCCGGTTCACTGAACACTGAACGCTGATTACGAATCACGAATTACGAATTATTGTTGTCCACACAACTCAGCGCGCACCGCCGGCGAGCGTCTCACGGCAATTCCCAAACGCGGATGAGCGGCCGGCCGGCGTGGCGGCGGATTTCGTTGGCGCGCTGCTGCATCGCCACGAGCCGCCGGAGTTTCTCCTCAATCGGGAGCGCCGCCGCCGCCTTGCGGCTGCGGGCCTTGCCGGCGAAGATCTCGCGGGCCAGCACGGCGGGTGAATTGGCGTTCACGGTTTCAGCTTACATTTTTCCCAGCGGTCCTGCAATTGGTGACGGACCAGAATATCCCGCAAGCGCGCCGCATCCACTTCGGCTTCTTCGAGCAGCAAGGCAACCCGGGCGTAATCCTTGGCCCGGCCGGTTTTCAGGGCGATGGCGATGAGGTGTTCCACGCGCATGACGCGGGTGCTGGTCTGGCCGACGGTTTTCTCAACGGCTTCGCGGACGGCTTCCTCGGTGAGCGCATCATAGGCCGGAATCAACTGAACCAAAGTCCCGGCCAGCCAGAGATGCTCGCGTTCCTCGGTCGCGCCCCGCTGTTTGAGAAAATCGTAAAGGGGCGTCAGCGTGACCAGGCTGCCGGTCGTCTTCAACAGGACGAACGCATCCAAATCTTCCGTGACCACGGCCTCGGCGTAAAAGAACCCCGCCATGGCCCCGCCAATCGCATAACGCTCCACCAGTCCGGCGGACTCCAGTTCGTTCAGGATGGCGAGGGTTGCTTGCACGGCGGGAATCTATTCCCACTCGATGGTCCCCGGCGGCTTGCTGGTGATGTCGAACACGCAGCGGTTGACGCCTTTCACCTCGTTGATGATCCGGCTGGCGAGTTTCTCTAACAGGTCGTACGGCAGCTTCACCCAGTCCGCTGTCATGCCGTCCTGCGATTCCACCGCGCGAATGGCGATCGTGAAGTCGTAGGTGCGCTCGTCGCCCATCACGCCCACGCTGCGCACCGGCAGCAGGACCGCGAAGCTCTGCCAGATGCGGTAATACCAGCCGGTGGCCTTCATTTCCTCGACCACGATGGCGTCGGCGCGGCGCAGGATTTCCAGGCGGGTGCGCGTGACGTCGCCGAGGATGCGCACGGCCAGTCCGGGTCCGGGGAACGGCTGGCGGTGGACGATTTCGTCGGGCAGGCCCAGCTCCTTGCCGAGCAGCCGGACCTCGTCCTTGAAGAGGCATTTCAACGGCTCGACGAGCTGGAATTGCATCCGCTTCGGCAGGCCGCCCACGTTGTGATGGCTCTTGATGAGCGCGGCGGGGTTGCCGGCGATCGGCACCGATTCGATCACGTCGGGATACAGCGTGCCCTGGGCGAGGAACTTCGCCTTGCCGGCGCGCCGGGTCGCCGCCTGGAACACCTCGATGAACGTCTTGCCGATGATCTTGCGCTTGCGCTCGGGGTCGGTGACGCCCTTGAGCCCGCGCAGGAACCGGCGCGTGGCGTCCTCGTATTGCAGCTTGATGCGGAAATTGCGGCCGAACACCTCGCGCACGACCTCCGCCTCGTGGGCGCGCAGCAGACCGTTGTTGACGAAGATGGCGGTGAGGTGATTGCCGATGGCCTTGTGAAGGAGGGCCGCCGCCACGCTCGAATCCACGCCGCCCGACAGGCCCAGGATGACGCGCTCGTTGCCGACTTGTTCCCGGATTTCGGCCACCGCCTGGTCAATGTAATTCCGCATCGTCCAGTTCCGGCCGCAGCCGCAGACGCCATGAACGAAGTTGGCGAGGATTTCCTTGCCGCGCGGGGTATGCACGACCTCGGGGTGGAACTGCAGGCCAAAGAACTTGCGCTGCCGGTCCTCGATCGCCGCGAAAGCCGAGTTGTCCGAAGCCGCCACCGGCACGAAGCCGGCGGGGAGTTTGGTCAGCTTGTCGCCGTGCGAATTCCACACCTGCAATTCCGCCGGCAACCCCCGGAACAGCGCGCACGCGCCATCCTTGACCGTCAAGGTGCCCTTGCCGTATTCGCGCTTCTGGCCGGGCTCGACCTTGCCGCCGAGGAACTGGCCGAAAAGCTGGACGCCGTAGCAGATGCCGAGAATCGGGATGCCCAGCACAAAGATGCCGGGGTCGGCCAGGGGCGCGTCCTTGGCGTACACGCTCGAGGGGCCACCGGAGAGGATGAGTCCGCTGGGCGCCAGGGCGTCAATCTCGGCCGCCGGCGTGTCGTAGCGCAGGATGGTCGAATAGACGTTGCACTCCCGTACGCGGCGCGCAATGACCTGCGTGTATTGCGAACCGAAATCGAGGATGACGATTTGCTCGTTCATGGAAGCAAAAGCGACTATTTGCCGCCCCGCCGCCCGGATGGCGAGCCAAAAAGAATGCCCGCCACAAATTTGAGGGCAAATCGGCGGTTCCCCCGACAAAAAAGGACGGCGGCGTTCTGCCGAACGCCGCTACCACGCAAATTGAGTACAAATCGGTTGCGGTTCGGGAGCCGCACCCGGACGCGACGGACGGGCGGGCAATTTTACATTTCCATGACAAATCGGCTCGGCCCACCGGGCAGCCTCTGGTATCAATGGCACCCAGCACTGCCTACATGAATGCCACCGGTCCACGCCCGCCGCGCCGCCCCACCTTCGTCTGGCAGGCGGCGCTGGTGGTGTTGCCGGTCGTCGTCCTAGCCGCGCTGGGGCTGGTCTCGCTGCGCCAGGACCGCGCGCTGGCGGAGCAACAGGCGAAGGAGAGCGCCCAGATTCTGGCGGATCAGATGGCGCGCGAAGCGGCGCCGGCAGTCGAACGGACTTGGTCCAGTTACGAGTGGGGCTTGGCAGAGCTTCTCGCTTGGCATGACAGCGAAGTTGGCCGGGGGCTGACGAACGTCGGCCAGGCCCCCGATTCCGCGGAATACCGGCCGGCTTTCGAGATACCACATCCGTTCTCGGTGCCGGCGTCACCGTTACGGGCGCGCTGCCGAGTGGACGCCGCCGGCCGGCCGCTCGCACCGAGGGATTATCCAGCAACGCCGGCGCCGCCGGATTGGTTGAGCGCGTTGGGCGCCGACCAGTTTCAGTTGTGGCAGGCTGCGCAAGCGGCCATGACCGGTCGGCCCGATGCGCCAGCGGAGGATGCGTTGCGGCAATTCCTGGCCAGCAATCCACCGGACGAGGCAAAAGCCAATGCCGAGTTTTTGCAGCTCCAACTCCGTGACCGTTCCCTTCCGGCAGAAGCGGTCTTCACCAACCTGCTGGCTTTCGCGCGCCAGCGGGCTGGTGCGGTATCGGCCAGCGGCCTGCCGCTGGGCCAGCTCGCCGCCCTGCAGGCGCTCCGCGTTCAAAGCCCTGGACGCGAGTTTTCGCCGCAAACCTGCGCCCAATTCGCTCCGCTCGTGCTCGACACGCCGTCGGTGCTGAGCCCGGTCATCCTGCGCGAACTCGAGTCGCGTGTTCGGACTAACGCCCCATCCGGTGCAGTGGCCCCGACCGCTGGAACCCCCGCATACATGACAGCGCTGCACGAGTTGTGGAAGATGGACGCCCACCTCGTTCCCAACACGAGTGGAACCCGCGCATACATGACAGCGCTGCACGAGTTGTGGAAGGCCGAGGAGCATACCCGGCGCACCCTGGCGGCTTTGCGCGACCAGCATGACCCAGCCGGCTGGACCAACGACGTTCTCGCCTTCGACGCCCCGGACAATGAAGCATTCCTGGCCGCGATTGAGCGGGAGCCTGTGCCTTCGGGCTTGGATGGCAGTGCTCGGCCGCTACCGACGTTCGAGGTCCGGCTCGTCCCGGCACAACGGGTGGAGCGGGCCTTGTCAAATGTCGTAGCGGCCTCCGCCGTCCCGCGCTACGCGGTCGTGGCGGTGCAGTTTGGCGGTCGCTCATGGCTGCCTGGGGGCGGCGCGCAAAGCCATTCGACCGCCGCGGCCAGCCTGCCCCTGCTCGCGGAGGCGACCAGCCGACCCGCGATCAGTGCGAACCCGGACGGGGCCTTGCTGCGCAACCTCGTCGTGCGGATTTCGCTGGCCGACGCGCCGTTGCTGTACGCCCGGCAGCGGCAGCGTGGGTGGCTCTTCGGCGCGTTGATTCTCGCGGCCGCGGTCACCGCATTGACCGGGCTCGTTGCCGCCCAACGCGCCTTCGCGCGGCAGCTCCGCCTCAGCGAGATGAAATCGAATTTCGTTTCCAGCGTGTCCCACGAACTGCGCGCCCCCATCGCCTCCGTGCGGTTGCTGGCCGAAAACCTCGACCGCGGCAAAGTCACCGACGAGGCGAAGCGGCGCGATTACTTCCGGCTCATCGGCCAGGAATGCCGCCGGTTGTCGGCGCTGATCGAGAACGCCCTCGATTTCTCGCGGATAGACCAGGGCCGGAAGCGCTACGAGTTCGAGCCGACGGACCTCGCGGAGTTGGTCCGGCAAACCGTCGAAGTCATGCAGCCCTACGCCGCCGAACGCCATGTCCGCCTCGAGTTTTCGATCCCTCAACCCTCAACTATCACCCCTCAACCCGATCTGGACGGCCGCGCCATCCAGCAGGCGCTGGTGAACCTGATTGACAACGCCGTAAAGCACTCGCCCGCCGGCGAAACCGTCACCATTTCCCTCAACTCTCAAACCTCATCCCTCAACTCTCAACCCTCAACTCTCAACCTTTCCGTCAGCGATCACGGCCCGGGCATTCCGGCGGCGGAGCACGGCCGCATCTTCGAGCCGTTTTACCGGCGTGGTTCCGAGTTGCGCCGGGAGACGCCCGGCGTTGGCATCGGCCTCACGATTGTCCAGCACGTCGTCGCTGCGCACGGCGGACGGGTGCGGGTCGAGAGCGAGGTTGGCAAGGGCAGCCGGTTCATCATCGAATTGCCGGTCAGGCGCGATCCCAACTCCAATCACGGATGAACACGGATTCACACGGAGGCGCAGGCCATCTGCCGGCCGCGACTTGGGATCGTTCAACCATCAACTATCAACTATCAACCCCGCCACCATGCCGCGCCTGCTGATCATCGAAGACGAACCCGCCATGCGGACGGCGCTGACCGACGTGCTCGAGGCGGAAGGCTACCGTGTCATCACCGCCGCCGATGGCGCCGAAGGCCTGGACCGCGCCCTCAAGGAAAAGCCCGACCTCCTGCTGCTCGACATCATGCTGCCCAAGCTCGACGGCTTCGCGTTGTGCGCCGAACTGCGCCGGCTCGGCCACGCCGAACCGATCCTGATGCTCACGGCCAAGGGGCAGGTCGAGGACCGCGTCACCGGCCTCAACGCCGGCGCGGACGATTACCTGATGAAACCGTTCAGCACCGATGAATTGCTGGCCCGGGTGCGGGCACTGCTGCGTCGCAGCCAGCGGGGCGAAAAGGCCGTGCTCGAACTCCGGCTCGGCGACGTGCGGATTGATCTCGCGCAACTCCGCGCCTGGCGGGGGCGCACGGAGTTGCATCTCACCGCGAAGGAATTCGCCATGCTGCGCCTGCTGGCCGAGGCCGAGGGCGAGCCGGTGAGCCGCGAGCGCTTTCTCGACCTCGTCTGGGGCTACGGCGCGTTCCCGACCACGCGCACGGTGGACACCCACGTCGCCAGCCTGCGCGCCAAGCTCGAACCGCATCCCGACGCGCCGCGTTGGATCAAGACCGTTCACGGCGTCGGCTACCGCCTGGAGTTAGGCCCATGATGAACCACGAAATACGAAACTCACGAAACCCAGCCACGGACCCGATTCGCCGCAAGAACGCGAGAAGACAGCGAACCGTTCTTCCCTTCGCCCTTGGCATCGGGGCCTTGGCCCGGCATAGCGGCGCGTCGGCAGACCGCCGCACTCTTCCCGCCTGCGTTCAAATGGCGGCGTTCTACCGAGACGCCGCTACGGCGAAAGGCCCGCAGCTACCGTTTGGGCCGGTTTGTTCGGCTTCGTGTAGATTCGTGCGAATTCGTGCAATTCGTGTCTGTTCTCATCCATGTCATTCGCGTCTGATTTTGCACAACCATGACAACTCCGCGCTTCGCCTGCGCCATCCTCGCGCCATGAAAACTCGATTTGCTTTGCTGCTCGCGGTCGCCCTGAGCACCGCTGCGTTCGCTGCCGACCCGTTCACCGACTCGCTGCAAAAAGGCCTGCTGGAGGAGGAGGTCAACCACGATTACACCGCCGCGGCGAAGGCGTACGAAAGCGCCGTCCGCCAGACCGACGCCCAACGCCAGGCCGGCGCCACCGCCGTCTTCCGCCTCGCCGAATGCTACCGTCAGCTCGGCCGGACCAACGACGCCGTAGCCGCCTATCAACGCCTGCTGCTCGATTTCAGCGGCGAAACGAACCTCGTCAAACTCAGCCGCGGCAACCTCGTCGCCCTCGGCGCGCTCAGCCGTGATGCCAGCGCATCCGGCAGTCCGTCCGTCAACGCATCCGCCGGCGCGAGCGACGAAGCCGCCCGGCTCGCCGCCCAGCTTGCCAGCATGGAGCGCCTGAAGGACGATCCCGAGAAGCAGGCGCGCGCCGTGCTCGCGTTCTTCCCCGACGACGGCTTGATGAAGATGCTGCTCAACGTGCCCAAGCTGCGCGACCAGGCGGCGCTGTTCCGCAGCCAACCCGACCTGAAAACGAACGCCTTTCACGTCGCCCTCAACGCCGAAGGCCGAGCCGACCTCCTCTCATCCGGTTCGGAAATCACCGCGGCCCGGTCGCAATCGGAGCTGGATCAGCAGCTCGCGGTCATCAGCGCACGCATCGAGTTCATCCTCGGCATCCAGCGGGCCCGGCTCGCGGTCCTGCAGGACGCGACCGGCGCTTCGCCGGCGGTCGCGACCCGTCCGGCCACCAGCCCGGCGGATGAACAATCGCTGAAGGAGGAAATCAAGCTGGTGGAGCAGGAATTGGCGGTCGCGCAGAAAAAAGTCGAGATGGGCAGGGCCGGCCAGGACGAAATCCGCAAGGTCCGGCGCGAGCTGCTCAACCTCCAGCGCCAGTTGCCGGAGAACGCCGCCAAGGACCGCCAGGTCGCCTTGGTCCAGGAGGAGATCAAACTGGCCGAGCTGGACTTGCAGGAGATGCGCAAGCGGATCGAGGTGGGCAACGCGCCGCCGCTCGACGAAATCCCCGCCCGGCGCGAACTGCTTTCGCTCCAGCGCGAACTCGCGGCCGCCCAGCGCGGGCCGGGCGCGGCCACGGCGACGACCGCCGCGGCCGACTTGAACACCCCCTTCAGCAAGCGCCTGGCCGCCATCCTGCAAACGGCCACGGCGACGACCACCGCGCCCGACTTTGGCACGGCGGACGCGCCCGCCACGAAAGAGGAAGCCGAGGAAATCCAGCGCATTCAGGCGATCATCAAGGACAGCCCGGACCTTATAAACGCCCGCAATTCAGATGGCAGCGGCACGCCGCTCTATAAGGCGGCCGGGATGGGATACCTGGCCGTGATCGAGTATCTGCTGGCCAACAAGGCCGACGTGAATGCCGGGGACAGCCAGGGCAACACGCCGTTGCACCTTGCGGCGGCGAGCGGCCACAAGCGGGTGTGCGAGGTTCTGTTGGCGGCCGGCGCGAACGTGAACGCCGCTGGCCGCGATGGCGCGACGCCGCTCCATGCCGCCGCCGAACACGGCTTTGTGGAGGTGGCCGAAGTGCTCCTGGCCAAGGGCGCGCAAACGAATGCCAAGGCAACCATTGCCAGTACCGGTGGCACCACAGCGCTTCACTTGGCAGCAGAGAATGGTTTCCCGGCGATGGTTGAATTCCTGCTGAAGAACGGCGCCGACATCAATGCCAGGGACCAACGTGGCGATACGCCGCTGATTCCGGCCATTCTTCATAACCAGTCGGCGCCCGCGAAGCTGCTCCTGGAACATGGTGCCGATGTGAATGGATTCGATGCCAGCGGCTACACCGCAATGTTCTTCGCTGTCCGCGATTTGCACCCGGCACTGGTCGCGTTGCTGCTGGACCACCACGCCAACCTTGAAGCGCTGGTGCCGGCGACCTATAGGGACAACCAAGGCTCCATGCACGAAAGTCTCCCTGACAAGGAATGGCCGGTCCTGTTCGCGCCGGTGGGCACAGGCAGCACGAACCTGACCCGGCTGCTGTTGGATCACGGCGCGAACCTGAACGCGAAGGCCGCCAGCGGCATCACGCCCGTTCACTGGGCCGTGCTTGCCAACGCGAAGGACACACTCGGACAGCTCCTTGAGCGCAAGCCGGAACTGAACGTCCGCGATCACGGCGGCAACACGCCCTTGCACTACGCCGTGGATGCCCCCCACTTTGAACTTGTGGCTGCGCTCCTGGCCGCCGGTGCTGACCCGAACCTGCCGGGCTGGACCCAGGGCGGCGACCAGCCGTGGTTCCCACTGATGAAGGCCGTGGTATCAACCGAGCAATCGCGCCCCCTGATCACGCAGGCCTTGCTGCAACATGGCGCAGACGTGAACGCCAAAACCACCAATGGCTGGACCGCGCTGCACCAGGCGGTGCAGCTTGGTCAGAACATCCAGGTTGAATTGCTGGTGGCTGCCAAAGCGGATGTGAACGCCCACGGCTCTTTTCCGAAACAGACACCCACGCTCGCGGACCGGAACGCCGGAGAGACCCAACCCGGGGGCAGGCCGCCCACGGGACCGCGCTCCATCCCGGTGCCGGGCTTCGGAATGCCCGGTCCACTGCCCATGATGCCTAATAACGGGCTTCTCGTCGCCGACCAGGACGTAACGCCGTTGCACATCGCGGTCGCCTATCAGAACCTCGAGCTCGTCAAATATCTGCTCGCTCATGGCGCCGACGTGAACGCTCGCGACGCCAACGGCCGGACACCGCTCCACTTCGCCGTGAACCAGCGCGATGTGGAATTGATGCGGGTTTTGCTGGACGCCAGGGCGGACCCCGACGCCAAGGATTCGGCGGGAGAAACCGTTTTGGCGATGGCGCAAAAAACGCTTGACACCCCCAACATCTATGCCGCGCCCCTCCGCGGGAAGCTCGTTCAACCTGAAGGCAAAGACATCGTGGCGTTGCTCCGCGAACACGGCGCGCAGGACTGGGTACCGCGGCCCGGCCAGATCACCGTCACGCGGCGCAGCACCGGCGTGGCTGTCCCCGTGTTCCGGCAGGGGACGAATTCGCTCAACCGGTTCACGCTGCTCGAAGCCATCGCGGCGCTGCCGTGGGGGCCAACGAGTGCCGCACCCTACGGGAGCAGGCGGGTTGTTGTGCCTTTTCCTGATTTCAGCAAAATCACCATCACGCGCCGCGATCCCAAGACTGGCCAGCTCATTTACGTTCCGGTGGATGCCGCCGCGCTGGTGGCGGCGGAGGACAGTTCCAAGGACGTGCCGTTGGAATGGGGCGACTTGGTGAACATCCCGGATCGTGAACACAAGCTGAACGAACAATGGCTGGGCTTGCCTGCGGACTTCGTTCACTCCCTCGCCAAATGTCTGGCGCGTAAAATCACGGCCGTCGTGAAAGGCCAACCGCAAACAGTCACGTTGCTGCCCGGGGTCACCGACAGTTTTAGCCAGCATGAGTTGAGCCTGTCGAATCCATTCATCGCGATCACCCTCCAATTCCACCTCAAGGAAGCATTGAACGGCAGCGCCCAGTTGCTCAGCACGTCAGACTTTACGCGGGTGAAAGTGCGGCGCGTTGACCCCACCACCGGCCAGCCGCACGAATGGGTCTTCAACGAGCAAACCGTTGATCCCGACAACGACCTCTGGCTCCGCGACGGCGACGTGATCGAAGTGCCCGAGAAGTGAGGTCTCAAATTCAAAACCCAGAAAAGAAGCGACCGGAAACCAAGACGTCCAGTCTCGCCGGCATCCGCGAAGGCCAACCGGCGGAGGACGTGGTCTTGCAGGACGGTGACCCTGTGACGGTCAGCCAGTGAGGCCGTAGCGGCGGCTCGGAAGAGCGCCGCCAATCATGAGTCCGCACGATGGCCGCTGAAGGCAACGCGAGAGTGGGGAGCGCGACCGTCCCGGTCGCCTGCATCCGGCGTCCCGCCGGATCCCCCGGGGTCTTCGGCGGGACGCCGAAGACTGCGGGCGAGGACGCCCGCGCTCCCCCAAAACCGCCCCTCGCCCCTCATCCGAGGATCTTAATCAAATTCTGATAGGCGATGCGGCAATCCTCGATGGCGTCGCGGCCACCCTGGCCCGCGGTGTCCTGCTCGATTGCGAAGTACTTCATCCCCGCCAGGGCGGCGTTGGCGAAAATCGCCTTATAGTCCACATCGCCCTCGCCCATGGTAACAATCTGGGCGCCTCGCTGGCGCTGGCTCGGGGTCAACTTCGGGTCCAGGTTCTTGTATTTGACATCCTTGACGTGCCACAGCTCGTATCGCCCCGGGTTCTTCTTGAACATCGCGAGCGCGTCCTGGCCGCCGATGTAGGCCCATCCGATGTCGAGTTGCATCGCGACCAGCGCAGGGTCGGTTTCCGCCAGCAGCACATCGTATTGGGTCGTCTTGCCATCATCCAGAAGATCGAACTCCCCGGCGTGGTTGTGAATGAGGATCTTCATCCCGAACTTTTTGACGACGGCTCCGTACTTGTTCATTTCCACACACGAGGCCTTGACGGACTCGACGGACTGAGCCGGGCGCGGTCCGCCACCGGGGCCTCGGCCTGGACCGCCAGGTCCACCGGGGCCACGGCCGGGATCGCCCGGTCCACCCGGACGACCGGGACCGCCGCCCGGTCCACCCGGGCCGCCGGGACCACCGCGACCGCGGCTGCCCGGGCCTCCCCCGGCGCGGACTTCGGTGTATTTGATGCCCATGAGCTGGAAACCTTCGAGCTGCTTCTCCAGATCCGGACCCGCGGACGCCCCCGAGTGCGTGCTGAACATCTTCAGCCCGTACTTGTCCAGGAGCGCCTTGTACGCCTTGGGCTCCAGGTTGTTGTAGGGGTCCGCCGGTTCGACCTCGCGGTAGCCAATCGCGGCCAGTTTCGCCAAAGTACCCTCATAGTCCTGTCTTAAGAGGTCCCGGACGGTGAAAAGTTCGATCCCCATCTGATTCTTCCAGTTGGGAGTGGTTTCGGCGATCAGTTCGCTGGCGCCGCCCACCAACATGAGGGCGCCGCTGGAAACGGCGATCTCCTTCAGAAAAGTGCGGCGGCTGTGTCCACGCAGGTCGTTTTTCATAGTGCCTTTTTGCGTTTGATATGTGGTTGAGAGCCGGTGTTTTGAAGGAAGGCTGAATCGCCTCAGGCTCTGCGGCTCGGTGGATGCATAGTCCTGATGACTCGGTTTAGCCCCGGCAGGTTACACCCGAGTCAGGCGGGACATGCTGCGGCGTGTCCCCATCTTCACCAAGGCGCTGGCCCCCGTTCGCATCCCGCAAGACCAGACACCGGCCGGGCAAACTAGCGGCTCAAATGTCATCGGTGAATTCCATCGAAGTCGGAGCCGACTCGCGTCGGCTACGCGTCTCTGATGATTGACAGTTGACCCGCTCGCGGTTTTCCAGCTTCGAAAACACTGCGGGATTGACGCGAAGGCCTGCGCAGAGTTTCGATGACGGCCGGCCGGGCTTGCGCTAGACTGCGCGCCGGCAAGTGAATCACAGACACTGATTATGACGACAAATGCTTTTCCGCTGATCGGTTCGCTCCCGAAAATCGGCATCCGCCCGGCCATTGACGGCCGCCGCCGCGGCATCCGGGAATCGCTCGAAGACCAGGTGATGGGTATGGCCCGGAACGCCGCAAAATTCCTCTCCGCCAGTCTCCGCTATCCCAACGGCCAGCCGGTCGAGTGCGTGATTGCCGACACCTGCATCGGTGGCGTGGCCGAGGCCGCCGCCTGTGCCGAAAAGTTCGCCCGCGCCGGCGTCGGCGTCTCGCTCACGGTGACGCCCTGCTGGTGTTACGGCAGCGAGACCATGGACACCGACCCCCTCATCCCGAAGGCGGTCTGGGGGTTCAACGGCACCGAGCGCCCCGGCGCCGTCTATCTCGCCGCCGTGCTCGCCGCCCACAATCAAAAGGGGCTGCCCGCCTTCGGCATCTACGGTCACGACGTCCAGGATACGGGCGACACGAAGATTCCCGCCGACGTGCAGGAGAAGTTGCTGCGGTTCGCGCGCGCCGGGCTGGCCACGGCAATCATGCGCGGCAAGTCCTATCTCTCGCTGGGCGGTGTTTCCATGGGCATCGCGGGCTCCATCGTCGAGCCGGCGTTCTTCGAGCAATACCTCGGCATGAGGGTCGAGGGCGTGGACATGTCGGAGTTGACCCGGCGCCTGGAGGAGAAGATTTACGACGCCGCGGAGTTTGACAAGGCGCTCGCCTGGGTGCGGAAGAACTGCAAGGAAGGCAAGGACGTCAACGCCCCGGCCAGCCGCCGCAGTGCCAAGGCCAAGGCCAAGGAATGGGAAACCGTCGTAAAAATGACGCTGATCACACGCGACCTGATGATCGGCAACCCGCGCCTGGCGGAGGCCGGTCTCGGCGAGGAAGCGCTTGGGCACAACGCCATCCTCGGCGGCTTCCAGGGCCAGCGCCAGTGGACCGACCATTATCCGAATGGCGATTTCATGGAGGCGATCCTCAACTCGTCGTTCGACTGGAACGGCATCCGGCCGCCGCGGTTGCTCGCCACCGAGAACGACAGCCTCAACGGCGTGTGCATGCTGTTCGGTTACCTGCTGACGAACACGGCGCAAATCTTCGCCGACGTGCGGACTTATTGGAGTCCCGACGCCGTCAGCCGCGTCACCGGTCAGAAACTCACCGGCGACGGCGCCAATGGGTTGATCCACCTGATCAATTCCGGCGCCGCCACGCTCGACGGCACGGGCGAGCAAACCCGCGACGGCCAGCCGGCCATGAAGCCGTTCTGGGAAATCACCGAGGCCGAGGCGCAGAAATGCCTCAAGGCCACGACCTGGCCGGCGGCGGTCTATGAGTATTTCCGCGGCGGCGGGTTTTCGTCCTGCTACCTGTCGCGCGGCGGCATGCCGATGACGATGTCGCGCCTCAGCCGCGTCGCCGGGCTGGGACCGGTCCTGCAGATCGCCGAGGGCTGGTCGGTGGCAATCCCGGCGAAAGTCCACCAGCGGCTGGACGAGCGGACGAACGAGACGTGGCCGACGACCTGGTTTGCGCCGCGGCTGACGGGCTCGGGCCCGTTCGCGGACGTTTACAGCGTGATGAACAACTGGAGTGCCAACCACGGCGCGATCAGTTTCGGCCACATTGGCGCGGACATCATCGCGCTGGCGGCGCTGCTCCGCATCCCGGTGGCGATGCACAACGTGGGTGAGGCGGGCGTGTTCCGGCCGACCACATGGCCGCTGTTCGGCGCACAGGACCTGCAGGGCGCCGATTACCGCGCCTGCGCGAATTTCGGTCCGCTCTACGCCTGACCCGTGCGCACGGGTGCAACGGAGATGACAGCAAAGTCAATCCGGTGCGGCCGCGGCGGCGAAGCCATTGCGAAGTGTGGCTTTGCCGCGCATCCTCGGTTCGTTCTCGACTCGCAAGACGGAAGTCGGCGCGGCAGAGTTGCGCCATGACACCTGAAATTCTGCGGAGCTGGCGGCGTTCCATCGGGGTTCTCGTTGCCGGCAGGCTGGCGCTCGTCGTGGCGGTGGGCGGGCTGGCGGCGGCGGGTACGCCGTTCAACCTCTACGTTGCCCCCAACGGCAACGATGCCTGGTCCGGCCGGTTGTCGGCGCCAAATCGCCGCGGCACGGACGGGCCGTTGGTTTCGCTCGAAGGGGCCCGGTCTGTGATCCGGCAGGCGCGCGCCGCCGCGGCCGGCGGATTGGGGCCGGTCACGGTGCAGGTGCGCGGCGGCATTTACCGGCTCGAACGGCCCTTTGTGCTGGAGCCGGAGGATTCGGGCACCGGCACGTCGCCGGTGGTGTTCACGGCTTTCGGTCACGAGCGACCCGTGTTCAGCGGCGGCCGGCGGCTCGCCGGTTTTCGCCAGAATGGAGCGCTTTGGGAAACGGTGATTCCCGAGGTGAAGGCGGGCCGATGGTATTTCCGGGAGTTGTTCGTGAACGGCGCGCGACGCCAGCGGGCGCGGAGTCCGAACACCGGCTATTTTCGCATCGCCCGCCTCCTGCCCGGACCGCCGAGCCCCAACGCGAAACCGGTGGCCCGCGACCAGTTCGGTTTCGCTCCCGGCGAGCTCAAGCCGTGGGCGCGGCTGGCCGACGTGAACCTGGTGCTGATGCATTCGTGGGAAACTTCGATTCACGCGCTCGCGGCCGTGGACACGGGGTCGAACATCGTCCACTTCGCCGCGCCGCTGAAGGAGTGGTGGACGATCGGCTACTGGGAGACGAACCAGCGGTACTATGTCGAAAATGCCTTCGAGTTTCTCGACCAGCCGGGCGAATGGTATTTGAACCGCGAGACGGGGGCGCTGAGCTACTGGCCAATGCCGGGCGAACGGCCCGAAACGACGGAGGTGATCGCGCCGTGGCTGACCGAGCTGGTGCGGTTCGCGGGCGACCCGGATGCGGGCCGGCTGGTGCGGCACGTCACGCTCAGCGGGCTGACGTTTCAGCACAGCGACTGGATTCTCGATCCGCGCGGCAACAGCAGCACCCAGGCGGCGGTCGAAGTGCCCGCGGCGGTGATGGCCGACGGGACGCGGGATTGCGTGCTTGCCAATTGCGAAGTGGCGCATGTTGGCACTTACGGCATCTGGTTCCGGCGCGGCTGCCAGGACGGCCGCATCCAGCACAACCGGCTGTTCGACCTGGGCGCGGGCGGCATCCGCGTGGGCGAAGCCAGCATGGCGAAAACCGACGAGGCCGAGTCGCGCCGCGTGCTGGTGGACAACAACCACATTTACGACGGTGGTCGCGTGTACCCGGCCGGCGTCGGCATCTGGGTGGCACAAAGCAGTCATGATCGCATTTCCCACAACGACATTCACGACCTGTTGTACTCGGGGATCAGCGTGGGGTGGAACTGGGGTCTGGAAACCAACCGCACCCACGACAACGTGATCGAGTTCAACCACGTTCACGATTTGGGCCACGGGGTGCTGAGTGACGCGGGTCTGATCTATTGTCTGGGCGTTTCGCCGGGCAGCGTCATCCGCAACAATGTGTTTCATGACCTCTGGCCCTACCCGAACCCCCCGTTCGGCTGGGGCATTTACCTCGACGCCCAGTGCGGCAATTACCTCGTCGAAAGCAACCTCGTTTACAACACGCGGAGCGGCGGCCTGATGTTCAACAACGGCGGCCATGAGCACGTCATCCGGAACAACCTCTTCGCCCTCTCGGCCGACCTGGCGCTCTGGCCGTTCGCGGAGAAGCGACCCTGCGTGTTCCAGCGGAACATCGTGTATCTGACCCAGGGCGGACTGCTGGTGCCCTACGGGGAAGCCTCGCTGAATGAGCGCCTGGCCGCCAGGGAATCACCCGGCGACTGGGACGAAAACCTCTACTGGCACACCGGTGGAGCGGACAAGCTGCGCTTCTACCAGCGCACCTTTGCCCAGTGGCAGGCGCTGGGCCTCGACCGCCATTCGCAGGTGGCGGCCCCGCAATTCGTCAACCCGGCGGCGCACGATTTCCGGCTCCAGCAAGGCTCTCCCGCCTTCGCCCTCGGCATCCGGCCGCTGGACCTCCGTCAGGTTGGCCTCTACGGCGAGCCGGCGTGGGTGAACGAAGCCAGCCATGCGCGCTGCCCGGCGACGCCGCTGCCGGCACCGACACCCCGGTAAGGACCGGCGCGGGTGTGAGTTGGAACGCACAGTTGACGGGACGACGGCAGCAGGTAAGCTGGATGCACAACCAACTCAAACGACTATGACACACAAGTTCAGCCAACGTGCGCAAGGGTTCACGCTCATCGAACTCCTGGTGGTCATCGCCATCATCGCGATCCTCGCCGGATTGCTGCTGCCGGCCCTCGCCACGGCCAAGGTCAAGGCCCAACAGATCAAGTGCGTGGGCAACACCAAGCAGCTCCAGCTCGCCTGGATCATGTATGCCGGCGACAACCAGGACCACGTCGTGAACAACTTCGGCGTCACCGAAACCGAGAACTCCGATCAGACCACGAATCCCAACTTGTATGGGCAGAACTGGATCAACAACGTGATGACGTGGGGCGCCTCCGGCTCGGTGCCGGATACCACCAACACGAACCTGGACCTCATCCGCGTCAGCAAGCTCGCTCCCTACGCGTCGTCCGGCCCGGACATTTACCGTTGCCCCGGCGACCATTACCTGAGCGCGGCGCAGCGGGCCAAGGGCTGGAGCTATCGCGTCCGCAGCTACTCGATGAATGCCTTCTTTGGCCTCTTCTCGACCGGTGAATCGGGCGACTCCACGGCCACCGGCATCAGTTGGGCCAATTCAAACTACAAGCAATATCTGCACACCGCTGACGTCACCAAGCCGTCCGGCATCTTCGTCTTCCTGGACGAGCATCCGGACAGCATCAATGACGGCTATTTCGACAACAACCCCGACGGCAATACGACCTGGGGTGACGTGCCTGGCTCCATGCATTCTGGCGGGTGCGCCCTCGGGTTCGCCGATGGCCATTCCGAGCCGCACAAATGGCTGAGCAGCGCGACGAAGATCAAGGTCACGACGCTGGGCTACGGTGGCTGGCCGGCCTTCGACGCGCTGGGCCGGCAGGACTATGCGTGGCTGCTGGCCCGTACGGCCGAGAAGCTGAAGGGGATGGGGCCTTACCAAAACGCACCTTAGTCACCGTTCCCATTCTGACGGAATTTGATTCCGCCCCAAGGCGCAATCACCCCCGTTGCCGTCAGGGTGCAAGGCCCTTTTCCGACACGGGCCGAACCCGCCACCAGCCGGTTTTCTTTTGCGCGGCCGGGCGCTTCGCGCTTTCATCGCGCGCATGAAAGCAACGACGCTCGTTTCGCTGGCGGCAGTTTCGCTGGCGGCCACCCTGCTGGCCGAACCGCAGGCACCCATCCCGCTCTGGCCCGGCCCGGCGCCCGGCGAGAAGGGCGACATCGGCGAGGAAAAGGACACGACCAAGCCCAGCGACGGACTGATCGCCGGCAAACCGGTCATCCGCCTGGGCAACGTCTCCAAGCCGACGCTGACCTTCTACCCGGCGCCGCACGACAAAAACACCGGCTCGGCGGTGATCGTCTGTCCCGGCGGCGGCTATTACATTCTGGCGATGGACCTCGAGGGGACGGAGGTGGCCGAGTGGCTGAATTCGATCGGCGTGAATGCGGTGTTGTTAAAATACCGCGTGCCGGCGCGCAAGGACCGCGAGCGGTATGACGCGCCCTTGCAGGATGCGCAGCGGACGATCGGCCTGGTGCGGCAGCGAGCGACCGAGTGGGGCCTCAACCCGCAGCGCCTCGGCATCATGGGCTTCTCGGCCGGCGCCCACCTTTCCGCGGCGGCGAGCGGCAATTTCGACAAGCGTACCTACGAGCCGGTGGACGCAGCGGACCAGACGAGCTGCCGGCCGGATTTCGTGATGTTGATCTATCCGGGCTATCTGGCCCGGGAGCAGGAAGGCGGGCCACTTCCGCCCGAACTGAAAGTGACCGCGCAAACACCACCCACCTTCCTCGTGCAAACCGAGGACGATCCGGTCCGATGCGAGAACAGCCTCGTTTATTTTCTCGCGATGAAAAAGGCAAAGGCGCCGGCGGAAATGCATCTCTATGCCACCGGCGGCCACGGCTATGGCCTGCGGCCAACGAAGGAGGCGGTCACCACCTGGCCGCGCCGGGCTGAGGAGTGGCTGCGCGGGCAGGGCCTGCTGGCGCCGGCAAAGTAAACCGACGCGGAACGGGTTCAGACGACCGCGGATACCGTGCCCGCCGGCTCGGAAGCCAGGGCCGGCAGCGTCGTGGCGGTGGGCGCCGCCTCCGCTGGCGCCACGGCCACCGAGAGGAGCGCAGGGTCGCACACCGCAATCGCTTCGATCCGGTAGTGGTTGGTTTCCCCGTTCAGCTCAAAGCGGACTTCTTCGCCCACCGGCTTGTTCAGCAACGCTTGGGCGATCGGGCTGAGATAGCTGATGATGTGGCGGTCCAAATCAAAATCCCAAGCGCCTAGGATGTTGAACTCCTCGGTCCGGTTGCGACCGAGGTCGGCCACCGTGACCCGCGTGCCGATGCCAACGACCTCCGTGCGCGCGCCGGCAAAATCGGTGCCGCGGGAGCGGGCGAGTTCGTCCTCGAGTTCGCTCTTGCGCAGCATGAGCAGCCGGTGCTGCTCCTTGGCGGCCTTGTATTCGTGGTTTTCGCTGAGGTCGCCGTAGCTGCGGGCGATTGCAATGTCACGCGAGTTGGCCGGGATCCGCTTTTGGACCAGCTCGTCGTATTCGAGCTTGCGCCGTTCGAGGCTGGGCCAGGACACCACCAGCGAATTGTCCTGTCGCGTATGCTCGCCGGTGATCATGCTCTGGATGACCGGGAAATGCTTGACGATGCGCGCCAGCAGGGACCGTTTGTCCATGTCATCGAAGCTCGGCGAGAGCTGGAGGGCGCGGGTGAGGTCCTTGATGACCTCGATGTTGGCCGATTCGATGAGCTGCACGAGCAGTTCCTGGTCGTCGAGGATGTAATCGCGGAGGTGGTTGGACTTCCGCTCGTTGAACTGGTCGCGCTCGATCGCCGTGAGCATCGCGCGGAAAACATCGGGGCCGAGGATGTCGGCGAAACTGTCGGAGCGGTCCTTGGCGAGCCAGAGGAGAAGTTCGCTGCCGGCGGTATGCTGGCTGATCATACGGACCAGGGCGTTCTTGAGGGCGTCGGCCCGACCCCCGTCCACGAGCAGGTGGACGCACTCCCCGCACAGCTTGGCGGTGGCGGTGTTGAGGATGCCGAGCAGGGCGTCGGCCCAATAGGCGGGACGTTGCGCCTGGAAGGAGAGGAGCGCGCGCCGGAACTTGCTGGCCGGGACCGCTTCCAGCATTTTGGCGAGGTGGTCCACCTGGGCCCACACGGCCGCTTCATCCAAATCGCCTTCGATCGCCGGGAGCCCGGCGGCGATACGGAGGTCGTCGCGCATCCAGATCGCCTCCAGAGCAAGCGCCGGCAAGGTGCGCTGGTGCGACTGGATTTCGGTGTTGAGGAGCGTGACGGCTTCCTGAACGGCGGCGGTCTTGTCCGGCACGTCGCCGAGGTTTTTGAGCAGCTCGCTGGCCGTGGCGAGGCGGGCCTTGAGCCCGCGCGCGGAGTTAAAATCGCGCATGAGCCGGTCCTTGAGGGAAACCTCGGTGGCCTGATAGACGATCGGCTCGGTCTTCTTGGTGGGCAGGTGGAAATGGCCGTCCTTCTTCATTTCATGCTTGGCCGCGTCCCACCACTTGCGCCAGTCGGCACTGATGACGTCGGGCACGAGCACCTGCTGGATCTGGTCCACGGTGGCGCGCCCGGCAAAGCTCTGCAGCACGAGGCGGATCAGTTCGAGATGATGCAGGGCCGCCATCTCCCGGACGGCTTCAAGGTCGAGCGCCTTGCGGGCGAGGATGTGGTCGCGCGGAATGGGGCGGAGCGACTCCGCGGCGAAGGCCAGGTCCATCGAATGGTCGGGCTTGCCCGGAAAATCGATCTGGAAGCGGCCAAAAACGGTGTCCACCTGCTTGATTTGGCCGAAGCCCCAGCTCCGGTGCTGGCAGAATCCGCATTCCACCAGGCGCAGCAGGGCCGGCAGGTGCTTGTGCGTGATCTTGCCGGCCGCCGCCAGTTTTTCAAATTCTTCTCTCATATCGGTTTCCACTCGCTTGCGAGCGGCGCCATCGGCATTATTACGAAGTGCGGTCGCAGAAACCAAGAGAAATTGCCTTCGAGGTCCTCCGCCGCCGCCAAAGCGGCGCCGACTTCGTCGAGAACCTGCTCGAGGCCGCGCTGGCGCCCGCCCGGCTGTCCGCGCCCGACCGCGCGCTCGCCCAGGAACTCACCTACGGCGTCGCCCGCTGGCAGGCGACCCTCGACTGGCTGATTGCCCGCCGCACGGAGGGTCGCGACCAGAAGCCGGCCCTGGGCACCCTGCTCCGCCTCGGGCTCTACCAGCTTTTCTGGCTCGACCGCGTGCCCGACCACGCCGCGGTGAACGAAACCGTGGAACTCGCCCGTGCGGCCGGCTTTGGCCCGCAGGCCGGTTTCGTCAACGCCGTGCTGCGCGGTTACGCCCGGGACCGGGAAGCCACCCGGAAGCTGCTCGCCGACCTGAAAACCACCGATCCCGCCACGGGTTGGTCGCATCCGGCCTGGCTGGTGGAACGCTGGCAGCAGCGGCACGACGCGGCGACCGTGACCCGCCTGCTGGAGTGGAACAACACACCGCCGCGGACCTTCGCCCGCGCCAACCTGCTCCGCACCGACACCGGCCGGCTCCTTGAGCGCTGGCGCGAGGAGGAGGTCGCCTACGATTTCGGAAGGTGGGACTGGGTGCCGGAAAACCTCGTGTTCGAGCTCAAGGCCCACCCGTCGCTGGCCTCGCTGTCGAGCCTGCGCGAAGGGTGGTTTTACGTGCAGGATCCGAGCACGCTGCTGGCGGTGCGCCTGCTCGATCCGCAGCCCGGCGAAGCGGTGCTGGACTTGTGCGCGGCCCCGGGAGGGAAGACGACGTTCATCGCCCAGCAGATGCAAAACCAGGGCCGGATCGTGGCGGTGGACAGTTCGCCCGACCGGCTCGAGCGGTTGCGCGAGAATTGCGCCCGGCTGGGCGCCACGATCGTAAGCGCCGTGGACAGCGCCCAGCTCGACGCCCAGCCGCCGGTTCTGTTCGACCGGGTGCTGGTGGATGCCCCGTGCTCGAACACCGGGGTGTTGCGCCGGCGGGTGGACGTGCGTTGGCGGCTCCGCCCGGAGGATCTTGGTCGGCAGGCGGCGGCACAGTTGTCGTTGCTCGAACGCGCGGCGTCGCGCGTCCGGCCCGACGGGACACTCGTGTACAGCACATGCAGCATCGAACCGGAGGAGAACACGGAAGTCGTCGCCGCGTTCCTCACGCGGCACCCGGAGTTCGCTCGCACGGCGGAACGGATGATTATTCCCGGAGCGGTTGACGCGGACGGGGCGTTCGTGGCCGGGTTCCGCCGGGTCGTGTCCTGACGCGACACTCGAAGCCCGAACCTCGCATTTCTCCAGGTCGGTGCGGGCGTCCTCGCGAGCCGGCGGGAAAGTTGAGAGGGTGGTGAGTTGAGAGTTGAGCGGCCGGAGCAGGGTCGCGGCAAACCTCGCCGCCCGACCTCACAAACCCTCACGAATTCGACCCTCAAAATTCGCAACTCGCAATTCCCTGGCGGAGCGTCCCCGCGAGCCGGCTTGGCCTTCCCGTACTGACCAGATGGACACAGATGAACACCGATGACCAAGGTGAACTGGCTGCACTTGAATCTTGAAACTTGAAACTCGAAACTCATCCCCATCCGAACTTCGACCCTCGCAACGCGCAACTCGCCATTCTCCGGGCGTTCTTGACCAGCCCGCTGGACGCCTCTATTCTCGCCGATGAGAGAATGAAACTGTGGCTTAACCTTCTGCTTGGCGCCGTCCTGATCGGGGGATCTGGGCGCGCCGAAACCGCCCCGGGTTCCACCAACGCGCTGGCGTCCGGCGGGAACATTGTCAACGGCGTGGTGGCGATTGTCGGCGATCAGGTGATCACCCGGAAGGACCTGTTCGCCTACGTGAACGATCCGGTCAACGTGTTGATGGACCGTTACCGCTACCAGCCGGACGTGCTGCGGCGCGAGGTGGCCAAGTTGACCACCGACGGGCTCGAGCACCTGGTCGAGCGGAAGTTGATCCTCCAGGAATTCAAGACCGCCGGCTACATCCTCCCGGAAAGTCTGTTTGAAGACGAACTCGCGAAACGGATCCGTGAAAAGGCCGGCGACCGCACCACGCTCGTGCGCGGGCTGCGGAGTGAAGGGCAAACCTTCGAGTGGTGGAAGGAGCAGGTCCGGGAGGACTTGATCCTGATCCTCATGCACCAGTTCAAGGTGCCGGAGTCCAAGATCATCATTTCACCCCACCGCGTTGAGAAGTATTACGCCGAGCATCAGGAGGAGTTCAAGGTCGAGAACGAATACAAGCTGCGCATCATCATGATCAACCACGCCGGGAAGAACACCGCCGATGGCGCGCGCAAGCTGGCGGAGGAAATCCTCGCGAAGCTCGACAATGGCGCCAGCTTCGCCGAGATGGCAGGCGTGTATTCCGAGGACACGTACCGCGCCAAGGGGGGCGACCGCGACTGGGTGGAACTGGAAAAGGAGCATTACCAGAAGCAGCTCGATGAGGCCATCCGCAAGGTCAAGCCGGGCCAGCACAGCGGCGTGATCGAAACCGGTGAGGCTTCCTGGATCGTGCTGGTCGAGGAGTTTAAACCGGCCCACTTCAAGACCCTGTCCGAGGTCCACAACGAACTCGAGTCCACGCTCAAACTGGAGGAGCGCAAGCGGCTCCAAAAGCAGTGGGTCGAGCGTCTGAAGGCCAAATCCTTCGTCCGGTATTTCTAGGGTCCGGCCGGCAGCCCGGTCACCCGCAAGGTTCCCAGCCGGTAGCGATGCTGTCCATCGTCGCCGTCCAGCGGCAGCGCAAGCCTCGGCGTGCCGGTCCGGGTGCCGAGCGACACCCACACCGTATAATTTCCCGGCTTCAGGTTGAACGGCACGCGAAATGTCTTTGCCTGGGGCCGTGCCACCGCCGTGCCCGGCGCGCCCACCGGGAGTTCGCGCACCTCGAACGCGTCGTCCACGAAGACGCCCGCAAGGCCGCCGTGGTCATCCTTGAGCGTGAACGCTGGAAAGCCACCCGGCAGACACGGGGCCACACCGGCATTGCGCCATTGCGACGTGACGCGCCAACCGGCTTCCGCGGCTACCACTGCGGGCCACGCCGCCACCGTGAGTTGCAGCCGGTAACCGAGGCGGCGATTGATCCGGGCAACCAGCTCACGATTCTCCGCCAGAAATTCGCGGGGCCACCAGTGGATCGAAACGTAGCTCGCGTGGTAATCCTCCACGGCCTGCAGGTATTGCGCCCCATCCTTCCAGTTGCCCCGGTCACGCGAGCCACCGAAGTGTTCGCTTTCGAGAATCACCGGCCGGTGTGGCCAGAAGGCCTGCGCCATCGCGGCGTGGAAATAGGCGTTCGTCCCGCCCTGCACCAGGATGCTGTCGTCGCGCAACGTGAGACCGGCGGTCGCGGCGTGGCGGATGGTCTCCTCACCCTGGAAGCTGAAATCGTCATTGGCCGCGAGCAGCGTCCGGGGGAAGTATTTTCGATACAGGTCAATATGCCGGATGAGGGTGCTGGCGGGCCATTTTCGCTGGGTGCTGGCCCAGGTGTGTCCTTCGCCCCATACGCCAAACGAACCGACGTCCACGAAGGCCACCTCGGGGTTGCCATCATAGCGTGTCCCCAGCGCGGCCAGAAAATGATCCAGCTTCGCCAGAAACACCGGGTCATCGTACTCCGGCTCCCAATAGGGACCGTCCGCCTGTTCCTTGCCGGGGGTGAAGTTGTAGCCCTTCGCGCCCGCGCGCTGGACCCACTCCGGCGTGGCCCAGCGCATCCACGATTCGGTGCAGGAAATCCGCAGGGCCACCTGTTTGCCTTTGGCGATCCAACGCTGCGCCGGGGTGTCGAGCACCGACCAGTTGAACCCGCCCTCCTGCGGCTCGAGATACGACCACGGGATGCGGAGATAAACGACCGCCAAGCCGGGGAAGTCGTCCACGGTGTCGGCAGGTTCGAGCCGGGAACCGTAATTCGCGGGAACATTGTCATAGAAGTGCAGCACCCAACCCATGCCGGGATTGACCAGCGCGGCCCCGTTGTCGGCTGGCCGCACCTCCGTGGTTGCCCCGCTGGCCGCCTCACTCGCGAGCACGCGGGCCGCGACTGCGAGCAACCACAGCCCGCCCAACCGGCGGGCCCATGACCATGAACTCAGCGACTTCATGTGAAAACGGTTCAACGTCCCAGGAACGGAGGGCGGCGCAGCAGTTCGAGGTTGCGCTCGATCAGATCGAGGCGTTGCCGCACACATGCGGCGGAACGTAACGGATCGGGCGGCGTGTTGCGGCAATAATCGGCCAGCTTCGCCACCGTGGTCGTAGCGACATGGCAACGCGTGTCGCTCGACGCGTAATACAGGAGGACCTGGCCATCGGCCCGCGCAACCCAGCCGTTCGAGAAGGTGACGTTCGAGACGTCGCCCACGCGTTCCTCGTCCTGCGGCGCCAGCAAGTAACCGCCCGGTTCCTGGATCAGCCGGCTCGGATCGTCGAGCGCGGTCATGAAGAGGTACAGCACGTAACGCAGGCCGGCGGCCGTGTTGCGCACGCCATGAGCGAGATGCAACCAGCCGTCGGATGTCTTGATCGGGGCCGGCCCCAGCCCGTTTTTCACCTCATAGATCGTATGATATTTGCGATCATGGACGATCTTCTCCGGGCCGGTCACGGCGTGCCGGATGTCCTCGGCCAGCGCCCAGCCAATCCCGCCGCCGGAACCCGTGTCAATGAAACCATCCTGCGGCCGCGTGTAGAACGCGTACCGGCCGCCCACGAATTCCGGGAGCAGCACCACGTTGCGCTGCTGGGGCGACGGGGTCTTGAGATCGTCCAACCGCTCCCACGCCGTCAGGTCGCGGGTGCGGACGATGCCGCATTGGGCCACCGCGGACGAAAGATCGCCACGCGGCGCCTTGGGATCGCGGCGCTCGGTGCAAAACAGGCCGTAAATCCAGCCGTCCTCGTGCCGCACAAGGCGCATGTCATAGACATTGATGTCGGGATCATCCGTCTCCGGCAGGACTACCGGACGGTCGCGGAAGCGGAAGCGTTCCGTGCCGCTGATGCTCTCGGCGACGGCGAAGAAGCTCTTGCGATCCACGCCTTCGACGCGCGCCACCAGGCAGATCCGGCCGTCGAACTCGATGGCGCCGGGATTGAACACCGCATTGATGCCCAGGCGCTCGAGTAGGTGCGGATTGGTGGCGTGATCCAGGTCATAGCGCCAGAAGACCGGCGTATGCGCGGCCGTCAGCACCGGGTGTTGATGGCGGTCGAACACACCGTTGCCGCCGGGCCGAAGCCCGTTGGGCCGCGCGATCAGGACTTCGTGCTCGCGGAAAAGCTGCCGCACGCGCTCGTTGAATTCGTTGACGGTCATGGCTGATTCGGTGGCTGAGGCTCATCCGCCACCCGGCGGATGACTTCCAAACAACAGCGTCCGTTATGATACGGACACTTCCACATCGAAACCTTCGGCGGCGCGAGGTCGGGCGTGCCGTCGCGCGCCACGCGCCAGAACCATTCGCCGTGGACCCGGTCCACCAGGCGGTCTTGGATGAACTGCCAGCACCGCGCGGCGGCGTCAAGAAAAGCCTCGTCGCGCGTGAGCTGCCAGGCGTTGTAGAACCCGACCACCGCCTCGGCCTGCGGCCACCATTCCTTGGCATCGTTGATGATGCGACCGCCGCGCCCCTCATAGAGCAGCCCGCCATCCGTGTCCACGCCCTCGTGCAGGACGGCGCGGGCAAGCCGCACGGCCAGTGTCCGCACCACGGCGAGCAAAGCCGGATCGCCCAGCACCTCCGCCGCCTCGCACAGGAGCCAGCTTCCCTCGATGTCATGGCCGAACGTGTAGCGGTCGGACTTCGGCCGCCACGCCTCGTCGAAGAAATGGTGGAAATGGCTTCCGTCGGGAAACGCGATGTGGTGTTGGAAAACTCCGATCAGCTCGCGCAGCCGCGCGGTGAGGACGGGGTCGGCCCAGACGCGGTAAAGGTTTGTGTACGCCTCCAGCACGTGGAGGTGGTTGTTCATGGATTTCTTCTCGTTCGCGTCCTGGTCGCTGAGCCGCATGTCGGCCGCGGGTTGCCAGTCACGGGTCAGCGACTCAAGGTACCCACCGGCCACCGGATCACGGCTGTGCCTTTCGATCAAATGAAACAACTCGATCGCCAGTCCCCGCGCCGCGGGATCGCCAAACACGCGGTCGTATTCGGCCAGGGCATAAATGCCGAACGCCTGGCCATAGATCTTCTTGCCGTCGTCGCGCACGCGTCCTTCCGGATCCAGCTCCCAAAACAGGCCGCCGTGTTCCGGGTCGCGGAAATGCGTGACCAGGTAGTCCAACGCGCGGCGGGCCAGCACGCGGTCGGTGGCGTTGCCGGTGTAATGTGACGCCGCGGCAAACGTCCACAAAATGCGCGTGTTGAGGATCAGTCCCTTGCCGGCCGCGGGCGCGGGGCGGAGATCGTTCGCGAGTTCGGCCACGAAGCCGCCGTGGGCGTGATCCACGGCGTGGCGCCGCCAGAACGGCAGGATGTTCTCGAGCAGCTCGCGTCGCGCCCCGGCGGCGAGCCGGGTTTCACGGGGCAAGACCATACTGGATCTCGATCCGCGACAATTGCGCCTCGGCGCCGAACTCGATCCGCAGCCGGCGGGCGGCGGGCCCGACCGGGCGAACCTGATAGAACGCCGGCGCCCAATAGCCGTAATCGCTGCCCCCGCCACCGCGCACGTGCTTCTCCCCGACCGGCAGGGCCGTGTATTGCGCGCCGTCGGCCGACACGGCGAAGGTGAAATCCGCCGGCTTGTCCGTGAAGAAGGCGTAGAGCCAGACCTGCGCGATGGGACCAGGCAGTTGATAAAAGATCGCGCTGCCGGGGCCGCCGGCCAGGCGCGTGGCATCCTCGAGCGCCTTGCGACAGTCGTGCGTCTCGAACGAAAGCGTTCCCGAGTGCGACTGGATGTGCGCGAAGTCGGCGAACTCGTCCACCAGCGTGCCGTGGGTCACCGTCACGGGTCCAACGGGCGCGGATGGGTCGGAAGTGCCGGCGTTGTTCCGGGAGCGCACGCGGTAAAACCATTTCCCGGGACCGGCGGCGGTGTCGGCGAACAGCGGCCGGTACTGCACGGCGGTTTCATCCACGTTATCGCCGGCGACTCTCCACGGCCCGTTCTTCGCGGGGGCCCGCTCCACCTGGTAGCTGATGGCGCCGACGGCGCCCTGCCAGGAGATGGCGGCCACATCGCTGATCGGCAGCAAGCGGGGCGCCGCGGGCACGTGCGGCTTCGGCAGCGGCAGGCCGCGGATGGCGAAGGCCTGTTCCCGCAGCCGGGACAGGAGCTCGATCTCGTCGTACTCGGCGCCGGTGGGGAATCCGGGCCAGTGGAAGGCCTTGTACTTGTTGCCGCCGGCGGGCTCGTAGTGCCAGTAGAACCCGCCGTCGCGGTTGCGGAAGCGCAGGCTCCAGAGCAGGCCGCCCGCGGCGCCGGTGTCGCGCACCGCCTGCATGGCGGCGATCATCGCCGGGGTCTCGACGAAACCGAACTCGCCCACGACGTAGGGCTTGCGGCCTTTGGCCTTCTGCCAGTTCTCGTGGATCAAGTCGGCGAACGATTTCCGGCCGCCGGGATAATGATGCGTCGTCACGAGGTCCACCTCGGGCATCGCGAGGGATTCTTCGCGCAATTCGGTCGCGTTGAAGCCGTCCATCACCGGATGATTCCGGTCCAGGCTCTTGATGAACGCCGCGATCGCGCGCGTCCAGGCGGCGGGCGACTGGATCTCGTTGCCGGTTTCCCAGCATAGGATTGCTTTATCATCGCGATAAGGCACGCCGGTCACCGTGTTCGTGCGGGTCACGAGGAAGCGGATGGTCTGCTTGAAATCGGCGATTACCTCGGGATCGGTCCAGAAGGCCTCCTTGGGTTTCCCGCGGAAGCGGGCATACTCGGCGATGCCGCCCCACCAGTTCCAGTTGTCCACGAAAGGGATGATGAGGCGCACCCCGGTGTGGTTGGCGACCTCGAGCACCTGGTCCAGCGCGCGAAAGCCCTCTTCGTTGAAGCGGCCCGGTCCCAGCACGTGCCGGGGCAGGCCCGGGGCGTCGTCGGGGCGCACCACCGACAGCACGTAGCAGCGGGTGACCGTGCCGCCCTGTTCGCGCAACGACTCGAGGGCGTCCCTGATCTCGAACCGGTCCGGCCACCGCCACGCGCTCGACGCCTCGAAGGCGACATTGTCCTCGACCAGGTGGAGGTTCGGGATGTCGAAGGAGAGAAAGCGGAACGGCCGGCCCGCCTCGACCAGTTGATCCCCGTTGACGGTGACAAAGTGCTTGAATGCAGAGCCGGCGCCGGCGGACTGGACCGTCGCGAGCGCGAACAGCAGGGCGGAAAGGAGGAGGGTTTTCATGGCTTGATTCAGGCGGTTGAAAAAACAGTTCGGGCAGCGCGGCCGATTAGTCGGCCTCCAGGCGATCGAACCAGTTGAACTTGATGAACAGCGTCGCGGCCACCAGCAGCGCAGCGATGCCCGCCACCCACGACCAGCGCTGCAAGACAAGGCAGATCGGCAACGCGGTCAGGCACAACTGCCAGACGATGCCCACGACCACATTCACCGTGTCGCGACGGAAGCGCGGGTTTGGCTGGAAGCCCGGTTGCTCACGCTGGACCCGTTCGCGGATGGGGCCCCATGCGCCCCACGGCCGGACCTTCCGGTAAAAGTCCTTGAGAATGGCGGGGTCCTCCGGCGCCGTGGCCAACGCACCGACAATGCACCCGACCGCGGAGAGCCCGAAGATGACCGGGAACAGATAGAGTGGGTTGACCGGGTGGCCGAGACAATACGTGGCCAGCTTCGGCATGACCATCGCGCTGAGAATGCCCGTCATCATGCCCCAGAAAAAGCCGTGGCCGTTGAAGCGCCACCAATACCACTTGAGCACGTTCGCCATCACGTAGCCGCTGTAGAGCGCGCCGACGATCCACATCATCACATCGGTGATCCGGTTGGTCAGCAACCCGACGAGGATGCCGACCGCGAGGACTACGAGGGACGCGATCCGGCTCAGCCGCACCTCGAAGCGGCCGGAGGAATGGGGATTGATGAAGCGCTTGTAGATGTCGTTGACCAGGTAGGCCGGCGCGGAGTTGAGCGTGGCGGCGAAATTCGACATGAACGCCGCCAGCAGGCCGGCCAGCAGCATGCCCGCCACGCCCGCAGGGACATATTGCGTCAGGACGATGGGAAGCAACTGCTCGAAGTCCGGCTTGTCCATCGCCCGCAGTTGCGGCAGGCAGAAGGCCAGCGCCAGCACGGTGATGCCGGTGATCATCATGTAACGCGGAAAATAGAGCACGACGTTGACCATCCCGTTCATGAGGCAGGCCTCGCGCGGGTTCCGGGTGGCGAGAATCCGCTGCATGTCATAGTTCGGGGCCGGGCCCGCCAGGCTCGCCAGCACGCCCTTGAAAAACATCAGGCCGAAAATCAGCATGAACCACTCATTGCCGTCGGCCCGAATGGAATCGTTGACCTTGTCGAGGATGCCGGTCCAGTCCAGGCCCAGCTTCCACCCGAAGAACGGGCTCGCCCAGCCCTCCGGCACGGCCTTTTGGATCATTGCCGGCGACACCTTGCAGATGGCGATGATCCCAATGGTCACCGACGTGATCGTGAGAATCGTGAACTGCATGACCTCGGTGATGACGACGCTGATCATGCCGCCCTTGATCGCGTACAGGGAGGTCAGGCCGAGGATGATGATGGCGTAAATGTTTTCGTCGGTGAACAGGCCCTGCGTGGCCCCGGAGAAATGCCACGGCAGCATCACCACGGCGAACTTGCCGATGCCCTTGAACGCGTAGGCCAGCATGCCGATCACGTTCACGAGCGCGAAAAAGACCACGCTCAGATGCGCGAGGTTGGCGCCCGTGCCGCGCCCGAACCGGGTCTGAATCCACTCGGCCCCGGTGAGGACATTCGACCGGCGCAGCCAGCCGCTCAGGAACATCATCAGGAAGATCTGGTTGAACACCGGCCACAAGAACGGCAGCCAGATGCTCTTGAGGCCGTAACAAAACAGCCAGTACACCATCAGCATCGTGCCGCTGATGTCGAACATCCCCGAGGCGTCGGAGACGCCCAGCAGGTACCACGGCAGCGATTTGCCACCGAGGAAGTACGAATTCAGATCCTTGGCGCCGCGCCGCGAAACCCAGAGGCCGATTAGGATGACCGTGGCGAAATAGGCCAGGATGATAAGCAGGTCAACGGCGTGCAGTTTCATGTGCGATGCCGTCAGCCAACCTGAAACCGGCGCGCGCGTCAACGCCCACGATACGCGGATAGCGTCCTGACTCGATTTGCCGGTGGGGCGGTGGGGCGAGCGTCCTCGCGAGCCGCAGTCAAGTTGATGGGTGATGGTTGAGAGTTGAGCGGCCGGAGCAGGGTCGCGCCAAACCCCGCCCCCCGGACCTCACAAACCCTCACCAATTCGACACTCGCACCTCGAATCTCGCAATTCTCCGGGCCGTCGTGCCCGTCTTGAGTTGATGTTCGGCTCGTCAGGAGCCCCACCAGCGAGCCGGCTCCGCCAAATTAGGACACTGCCAATGCGCGCGGAGGCGTGTCGCCCGCGCCTTCATGCCGCCGGCATGGGGGGAACGGCCCCCAGTCGCGCCAGCGCCTCGCCGGCGACACGGCAAATCCGCCAGTCCGCCAACACTTCCGCGCCCAGCTTGCGGTAAAACCCGATGGCGGGCGCATTCCAGTCGAGCACCGCCCACTCGAATCGTCCGCAGTCGCGTTCCACCGCGACGCGCGCGAGGTGGCGCAGCAACGCCTCGCCCAGCCCGCGCCCGCGGCATTCCGGTTTCACAAAAATGTCTTCGAGATAAACTCCCGGGCGGCCGAGGAACGTCGAGTAGGTCTGGAAAAACAGGGCGAACGCCACGGGCTGGCCGTCCAGGCGGCCAATCACCACCTCGGCCGCCGGGTGCGGACCAAAGAGCGACTCACGCAGCCGGTCCTCGGTGGCGCTGACCTGGTCGGCGAGGCGCTCGTATTCGGCCAGGGCGCGGATCAGCGTCAGCAGCAGCGGCACGTCCGTCGGCGTGGCGGGGGTGATTTCGATGCCAGCCATTTCCCTCTCGACTAATTCGGCGATCCCAGCGGAACAGCGGCGTCGGCGTCCGCTGTGCGCACGGCGTGATCGCTCCGCAGACGCTGGAGATTATTGGCCAATTGCCGCCAGTAGATTCCGACGAGCGTAAACACCAGCACCAGGGCCGCCAGCTCCACTTCCACATGCCGGGAGGAGATCGGGCCATACACAGACCCAATCACGCCCCCATAGGCGATAAGCGAGGTGACTCTGTAGCCCGCTTTGCAGACCCACCGTGGCGGAAAATCGCCCGTCGTTCCCTGCCGCAGCACATCGCCCAGCGATAAGTAATAGAGATACGGCATCCAGTTGGTCGTCGCGCTCGCGGCCTGGCCGCAGTTCGGACAAAACCAGTCCGTTTCCTCGTGCGGACAGAGGCAGCGCGTGCAGACCGGCTTGAGGTCCGCGTCCTCCAATCGGGCCGCCGTCGCTTCATCCCAGGGATCGGGCGGCGGGGCGCCTGTCCCAAACGCCTGCACGGCCCGCCAGACCACGACGGCGAGGATGCCGAAACCGGCCAGCCATCCAACCAATTCCTCTGGCCCGCTGGCGTGCATGACGGCCACGCCTATTGATACATCGCCAGGAATTGTCGGCGGTAAACCGCTTCCTGCTCTGGCAGCCGCGACCGCAGGCGGTCCTTCGCCACCGCGCCATGCTGGAACCGGCGCTTCTCAAACACCGGCATCGCGAAGCCCGTGATCGCCTGCACGCCGCGCGACACGATTTCGCCTTTGAGCGAATAGAGCGTCGGCACGTCGTAATGCGTCAGCGCGATGAACGGAATGCCCTCGGCGACCTCGACGACGCCCGGTCGCGTGAAGGGACTGAAGCCCTCGAAGCCAAAATGCCGCGCCGGCGCGTACGTGCGCGCGTAGCTCCGGCTCAGTCCGCCGCTATAAGTCAGCGAATGCTTGATCCGCCCCACGCCCCAGCCTTCGTGGTAAAGCATCAGGTTGTTCACCACGCTGCGGATCGTCAGCTCCGGGTTTTCCTCGATCGGATAATCCTTCAAGTTCTCGTCGCCGCCATCGCCGTCGAACAGGTGGCGCCACTCCGGATAGCGCTGGCGGATGCCCCGCGCCAGCGCGAGGCCCATCGAGGCGCACTCGACATCGAGCGGCTTGTAGTCTTCGAGGACACGGAGGGTCTCGGCCACGTCGAGCCCGTTGAAATCGGCCTCGATCGGTTCCAGGAACAGCCCGAGGCCGAGGCGATCGAGAAATTCGCGCGCCTGCCGCAGATCCGGGCCGTCGCCGAAGCTCAGCGTGAAGGCCTTCAGCCGGGCCGGGTTCAGGCCCAGCTTGCGCAGGACGTGGTAGGTCGTCAAAAAGACCGCCCCGCTGTCCACGCCGCCGGAGAAGGCGACGCCGATCGGTTCGCGCTCCGGCACCAGGCGAAGCCATTTGGCGATCTCCTCCGCCAGCGCGCCAATGTAACGCCGGCCAATCTCGTTCAGGTCGGCCGGGAGCGAGTTCCTTTCCGGCGCGAAGAACCGCGTGTAGGTCGGGTCCGGGTCGGGACAGCCGATCAACTGGAGTTCCACGACGTAATGGGCCGGCACCATGCGCGTGTAGCTCGGGTGAAACTGCCCGGCCAGCCCCTCGCGTTCGAGCTGCGCGTGGATGGCGTCAATGCGGTCGGCAACGATCAGGGCCGGTCCCTCGGCGCGCTTGGCGAGGAAATAGCGCATCGGGCGGTCGAGCGAGCGCGCCATGCGGACGGTCTTGCCCTCGCGTGCGAGCAGCGCAAATGAGCCGTCAATGCCGCGCACGGCTTCCGGCCGGCCGGAGCGCACCCGCGCGCGCGCCTCCTCGAGCGAAAGGTTGCCAAGGCGGTTCAGGGCCGGATCCAGCAGATCCACGACCCGTTCGATGTAGTGATTCGGCAGTTCGTGCATGATTCCGACCACACGATAGCCGATGATGTCGCCTCGCAAAGCGGAAAATCGAACGCCACCGCCACCGGAGTGGCGCGCGGGTCGGCGACCCGCAGCAGCCTCCGCCGCGCAGGTGCTCCGCGTGGTGACCGTTACTCGCGGGGCGACCCACCAGGCGCTCACACCGTCCCCCGACTTCAAACCGGTTCGACCCGCGTCCGCGCCGACCAACGCTTCTGCCGCCTTCGACTGGAAGAAAGTCGAGGCCGAGGATTACCGGAGCTACGTCGCCAGCTTGCGAGCCATCGGCTGCCCGGAGCAGACCATTCGCGACATCGTGATCGCCGACGTCAACAAGCTCTACGCCTCGCGACGTGCCGACCTCATTACCGGTGGCGCGGTGCCTGCCTATTGGCGGACGACGCCCGACTTATCCGACGAGGAAGCACGCAATCGGCGGGAACAACTCCTGGCTTGGGACAAGGAGAAGACCGACGTCATCCGGTCGCTCCTCGGAGTCGATCCCACCACCGAGGCACGGAAGACCACCGAAGGATACACCTATCCCGAGAACCGCCTGGGCAATCTGCCGCCGGAGACGCAGGACCAAGTCAGCCTGATTCGCGAACGGTTCAACGAGCAATGGGAAGACGTCCAGGCGTGAGGTCGCGAGTCCGGCGCCGACGCGGACGCAATCTCCGCGCAATTGCGTCGACTGGACGCGGACCGCCTGGCGCGGCTGGCCGAGATTCTCACGCCCGAGCAACTGCGCGAGCACGAGTTGCAGACTTCTGCGACGGCCCTTCAGTTTCGCTCGCAGCTCGGCGGCTTCCAGGCCACCGACGCGGAGTTCCAGGCCATTTACGACCTGCAGAAGGCCTACGACAACGAGTATGTGCATTACTTCGGCGCGCGCACCGATCCGGCGGACCTGGCGCGCAAGGAGGCTGCCCGGCAACAATTGCAGATGCAGATCCGTGATGCGCTGGGCAAACCGCGCTACGCCGACTACCTCCGGGCGTTGGCGGGATCGGCGGGACCTCCTCCATAACCATCTGCGCAACCTGTTGATAATCAACAAAACCTCTGTAGATGGTTTATGGTCCGTGAGCAGGTCTGAAAGGAACACGAGGCTGCCCTTGGGCGGAGATCTGTAGCGTTATTGTTTTCGGCACGAATCTACCGCAATTCGGTCTTCCGAATCAGTAAAACGTAGCGCTTGACACCCTCGTCCCGTCTGGCATCATCCGGCCATAATGACTGAGACCGGAAACCAATTCTCCCTCACCCCCGCAGAGGCAAAAACCGGCGGCGCGGTAAAAGCAAATTCCGATCCGTTGAACAGAGGAACACGGGGCCGAAAGGCGTCCCGCGGGCTAGCCGGACGCTTCGCTGCCCCCTTCACCTCCCTTTCCGGTTCCCAACCGGCCCTCTAAGCCGTGCCGGGGATATTTCAGTGGACTTTTGGGGGCAAACCACTGCCACTTTTCCCATTTGGATGGAAAGGCGAATACGTATTAATAAGTACTAGTTATTTTACTATAAGGAGGACAACGTGAAAACAGTGAAAAGACTTTCGAATGCATTGCTCATGCTGGTTCTAGGTTTGGGTCTGCCTGCGTTGAGAGCAATACCGGCAGTGCCAGATCAGGCCACTCTAGTGCCAACTCAGCCCACTCTCACCACCCTGACCCATGTCAGTTCGCCTGCCATTACCATGACGGCAGGCTACAAGGAGTTTGCCGCCCCGGGCACATGGGATGCTACGGATGCGCTCGCTCCCAACAACTACAGTGGTGTCTGGTCGCCTGCCACGGCAGTCAATTCCCCATGGACTCCGCCAGCAGGAGGTTACTGGGTGGATCCCAGTACTGACTCCACTTTAACCGGCTCCGGAGCCGTCTGGGTATCAACCACAGCCGCCAACATTGGCGAGGACCACCTCTTCGGTCCTGGCGCCGAAGATGAATATAGGCTGTTCAACGATTCGTTCGACATTCCCGCCGGTGCCATCAATGTTTCCGCTGATATCTGGGTTTCGGGTGACAACGCCTTTGCGGTCTATCTCAACGATGCGAGTCAGGTCATTGGAACGACCGAGCCGGGCTACACTGTTTACGGAGAGATTTCGCCATCGCAGTATGGCTCCATGCCCCAGCCGTTCCCCTTTGAGACAGTAACCCATTACACATTTACCCCGGCAGCAGGCCAGCCAAACAACGTACTGTTCGTGGTGCGTAACTGGCCCGCTGACGGAGGCATGAACCCAACCGCTCTGGTGTATAAGCTTGTCTATAACTACGAGATGCCAATCACTCCTCCCTCGGGCAACGTTACCACCCTTACCCTTCTCAGCTCTGCCAATACCATGACGGCAGGCTACAAGGAGTTTGCCGTCCCGGGCACATGGGATGTTACGGATGCGCTCGATCCCAACAACTACAGCATTCCTGCCTGGTCGCCTGCCACGGTAGTGAGTCCCCCATGGACTCCGACAGCCGGTCTCTGGGTTGATCCCAGTACTGACCCCACTTTTGCCGGCTCCGGAGCCGTCTGGGTATCAACCACAGCCGCCAACTATGGCGAGGACGACCTCTTCTCTGTTGGTGTCGAAGATGAGTACAGGCTGTTCAACGATTCGTTCGACATTCCCGCCGGTGCCATCAATGTTTCCGCTGATATCTGGGTTTCGGGTGACAACGCCTTTACGGTCTATCTCAACGATGCGAATCAGGTCATTGGAACGACCGAGCCGGGCAATACCGTCTATGGAGCTATTGAACCGTCACAGTATGACTCATGCCGGCCCTGGCCTTACGAGACAGTAAACCATTACGCATTTACCCCGCTAGCAGGCCAGAGAAACAACGTACTCTTCGTGGTGCGCAACTGGCCCGCTTCCGAGAACATAAACCCAACGGGCCTTCTCTACGGTGCCGTAATAACGTACGAGACGCCCACCACCTACACCATTAACGTCACTGCCGCTGCCAATGGCTCAATAGCGCCCGGCACGGCGACGGTTAACTCTGGAGCGAGCCAGACCTTCACTATCACACCGAACACCGGCTACTATGTGGCCGATGTGCTGGTCGACGGAGCATCCGTGGGTGCCGTGACGAGCTACCCGTTCAGCAATGTCACCGCCAACCACACCATTGCGGCCTCCTTTGCCATCAACACCTACACCCTGACCTACTTGGCCGGCCTGAACGGCTCAATCACGGGAACGACGCCGCAGACGGTGAATTACGGCGGCTCCGGCAGTCCAGTGACGGCGGTCCCCGCCACGGGTTACCACTTCGTGAATTGGAATGATGGCTTGACGGCCAACCCCCGCACCGATGCAAACGTGACGGCCATGATTTCGGTCACGGCCAATTTCGCCATCAACACCTACACCCTGACCTACACGGCCGGCCTGAACGGCTCAATCACGGGAACGACGCCGCAGACGGTGAATTACGGCGGCTCCGGCAGTCCAGTGACAGCGGTCCCCGCCACGGGTTACCACTTCGTGAATTGGGATGATGGCTCGACGGCCAACCCCCGCACCGATGCAAACGTGACGGCCGTCATTTCGGTCACGGCCAATTTCGCCATCAACACCTACACCCTGACCTACACGGCCGGCCTGAACGGCTCAATCACGGGAACGACGCCGCAGACGGTGAATTACGGCGGCTCCGGCAATCCAGTGACGGCGGTCCCCGCCACGGGTTATCACTTCGTGAATTGGGATGATGGCTCGACGGCCAACCCCCGCGCCGATGCAAACGTGACGGCCGTCATTTCGGTCACGGCCAATTTCGCCATCAACACCTACACCCTGACCTACACGGCCGGCGCGCACGGCTCAATCACGGGAACGACGCCGCAGACGGTGAATTACGGCGGCTCCGGCAATTCAGTGACGGCGGTCCCCGCCACGGGTTATCACTTCGTGAATTGGG